>Ga0247727_10000366_pt1 | contig 109840 bp, 96 predicted proteins | sample WisWelCaveWW1625_FD_202498 | JGI IMG/M metagenome (GOLD analysis project Ga0247727, IMG submission 202498) | Biofilm microbial communities from Wishing Well Cave, Virginia, United States - WW16-25 | ecosystem: Environmental > Aquatic > Deep subsurface > Groundwater > Cave microbial mat... | reverse complement strand
TGGTCGGTCGAGACGTAAAGGTTGCCCGGCACGTCGGCGAGTTTCGACCAGAAGGTCGGCAGGTGTTTCCAGGACTTGAACGGCTCGCGCTCAGGGCTGAACAACAGCGCCGTTACACGGCCCTGTCCGCGGCTCGCGCTCACGATGAGCGGCGTCTCGCCCGCGGCCACAATCACCCGGCCATCCCGCACCGGGCCGGTCGCCACCTGGAGGTCCGCCATCTCGAAGGCCGTGTCGTCGGCGAGGTCCGCGAACGGATTGCTGGCGGTGACACCCGGACGCAACGGCTGGCCGCGCGTGCCGCCCGGGACGTTCACGACTCCCGAGGGCGCGTTGGTCCGGCTGCCCGGACTGCGCAGCCAGTTCTGAAGTTGGGGATGCGCGGCAACCGTTTTGAATTCCTTCGGCTCGCATGGGAGCACGTTGCGCAACCAGGCCGAGGCGGTGACATCGGAAATCTGTTCGACCGCAACGATCAGATGCCCGCCCGCGTTCATCCAACTGATCAGCGCGTTGATCTGGCTCGAGCGCAACGATGCGGCGACCTCCGAACTGAGATAGAGCGCTTCGAGTCCTTCGAGCACGAGCGGATTGTCCGGGAAAATGGACGGTTGGATGCGCGCCGTGGCCGGTTGCGCGTCCGCCTGGTCGCGCATGATGGGCCGGAACGTGGGCGCTCCGGCGGCGGTGCGGGCCAGCGAGCCGAGCAGGGGAATCTCCCACCCGATCTGCCGGCGCGGCCGAAGTGAAAGCTGCTCGGCGAGCACCTTGCCCCGGTCGTCCAGCAGGCGCACGTCCCACGTCGAAGGATAGCGCGTGGGTGAAAACGCAGGGATCACCAGCCGTTTGAGCGTGCCCGTCGGCAGCTCAACCGGCATCCGCTGTGTCTGTCCCTTGCCGAATTGCGCCGCCGACACTTCGACCACACCGACGAACGGCGGGCCGTCGTTTTTGATTTCGCACACCACCGGGAACCAGCTCGCTTCCCGCACGACGCCGTCGTAGCCCAGGAACACGTCGAACTGCATCGCCGCGCGCGCTTCGAGGGTGCCGAGCAGCGCCAGGCCAAGGGACACTTTCAGCATCGCTCCCAGGGCGAGCTTCGGGACCGGCATGCACGACGATATAATGTTCCCCACCATGCTGGAAGCGCGACAGTTCGATTGGCCGACTTATATGCAGACCACCACCACTGCGCAATGTTCAATTCCGATTGCCCATCGGACTGGGCACAATCTGATCCCATCGCCTGACTGACAACAAACGCAGCGGGGCCGCAACGCGATCGGATCCGGCGCAGCATAGTGCTTGGAGCTTTGACGCCTCCCAAGCTGATGCTACTCTCGGGCCGGATGAAAGTCTGCGATCATGGCCGGCATGTCAGTTCGCCTGCGTCAATGGAGACGGAGAGCGCAGTGCTCATTTTGCCACTGTGGCTGCGCGCAGCCAAGACCCGCGTCGTGACAGACCTATCCTCAAAGCGCAGGCGGTTGGCTTGTAAATGCCGTGGCGTTTGGCTCGCGGCGACGCGACGTTGCGCGCTGGCCATCGGGCTGTTGATCTGCTGCGCGGCGACGGCCCAGGAGTTTGAGCTCGATACCAATGCCCTCCGGCAGTTCATCGGTTCAGCCGAACAATGGGCGGAGGAGAACCTCGACGAGGATGTATTAAGCGCATTGCGGGAAACCGAGCGCGAACAGGTCGAGCAATTCCTGCGCGGACTGGAATTGCGGCTGAGGGGCAGCAATGCGCTCGAACTTGCGGAGTTGCGAAATGCTGCAAAGTCGGTCCTGCCGCTGCTGGAAGCGCACGAGGAATCGGAACCTTACGCGGCCTGGCTGCGAGCGAGGCTCGATTACCTCGAGGTTGCGGAGGAACTGCGGCGCTCGACGCCTGCCCCGACTCTGCCACCGCCGAAGCTCGTGCCCGGAAAACCCCCAAAGCCTGAGCCTGCAGTTTCGACCTCCGCCGGACGCAAGGCCTGGCAGCAACAACTTGCCCGCCGCCCTTGGCCGAAGGCTGCCGATGAAATGGTGCCGAAGTTGAAACCGGTTTTTGAGCGCGAGCGCGTTCCCGCTGAACTGGTCTGGCTGGCGGAGGTTGAGTCGTCGTTCAATCCGCGCGCGCGCAGCCCGGTTGGGGCGGCAGGCATGTTCCAACTAATGCCGGCGACTGCGAAACGCTTCGGCCTGCGCCGCTGGCCGCGGGACCAGCGGTATCAGCCCGAGCCAAGCGCGCGGGCGGCGGCGCAATACCTCAGGCAATTGCATGCGCAGTTTCGCGACTGGCCGCTGGCAGTGGCCGCTTACAACGCCGGCGAAGGCACGGTGCAACGCCTGCTCGACCGCCACAAGGCGCGCAGCTTCGAGCGCATCGCGCCGCATCTGCCGGCGGAAACGCAGATGTTCGTGCCGAAGGTCGAGGCCACGTTGCGCCAGCGCGAGGGAGTGGCACTCGCGAAGTTGCGCGCGAAGGGAGCGTAGCGGGAGGGCAAGGACCCAAATGCCCAAATACCCAACTACCCAAACACCCGAACACGCAATCTTCCAAGCGCTCAAGTCGCCGTGATCAGTCGTTTGGGTGTTTGGGTATTTGGGTGCTTGGGTCCTTGGAATTCCTCCCGTCCCTCGCCGCTTGCCAAGCGCTCCGGCGTTTTGCTCTAATGCCCGCGTGCTGCAACAGCAAACCCTGAATCGTCCCGCGAGTTTTTCCGGCATCGGCTTGCACAGCGGCAACCGGGTGAACATGACGATCCTGCCGGCGGCTGCGAATTCCGGCGTGCGCTTCCGCCGCGTGGACCTCGAGGGCAATCCCGAGATTGAAGCGCGGGTCGAGAATGTCTCCGAGACCGAGCGCTCCACCACGCTCGCCAGGGGCAATATCAAAATCCACACCGTCGAGCACGTCCTCGCCGCGCTGGCGGGCCACGGCGTGGACAACGCCGTCATCGAACTGGACGCGAACGAGCCGCCCATCGGCGACGGCAGCGCGCGCGAATTCTCCCGGATGCTTCAATCCGCAGGCGTGGTGGCGCAGGCTGAGAAGCGCGACCCCTACACCGTCACGGAACCGATCGAACTTGAGATGGGGGAGACGGTGATGACGCTGTTCCCCGACGAGGCTTTCAAGATCACCTGCACGAGCGCGGACAAGCGCGGGCGGTTCACCCAATTCTACAGCGCGGAGATCACGCCCAAGACCTGGGAGCGCGAGCTGGCACACGCGCGCACGTTTTGCTTCTACGAGGAGATCGAATTCCTCATCCGCAACGGCTTGATCAAGGGAGGCAGCCTCGAAAACGCCGTGGTTATCCGCGACGATGCCGTGCTGACCACCGAACCGTTGCGGTATCCGGAGGAATTCGTCCGGCACAAGATGCTCGATATCGTCGGCGATCTGTCGCTCCTGGGCCGGCGCGTGCAAGGTCATTTGGTCGCCGTCAAACCCAGCCACGCGGCCAACTGCGAACTGGTCCGCCGTCTCGTGGCGCAGCGGGACAAACCGCTGCGCGCGGCGCAATCCTTCGTGCCGCCGCTCGTGGCCGAGGACCGGCGGCCCAAACCGGGCGCGGAACCGAAACCTGGCCCGGGCGCGATGGACATCGAGGAGATCATGCGCTGGCTGCCTCACCGCTATCCCTTCCTGATGCTGGACCGGATTCTGAAAGTCGAAGGCAGCCACATCGTTTGCGTCAAGAACGTGACGATTGACGAGCCGTATTTCCAGGGCCATTTCCCGGGCCACCCAATCATGCCCGGCGTATTGCAATTGGAGGCCATCGCGCAGGCGGCCGGCATGTTGATGAGTATGCGAGCCGAGACTGGCCGCCAGATTGCCTACTTCATGTCAGCCGAGGATGTGAAATGGCGCCGACCGGTGCTGCCGGGCGACGTGCTGGTGGTGGAGTGCGAGTTGACAAGGTCGCGCGGCAAGATCGGCAGAGCCAAAGGTGTCTGCAAGGTAGATGGCGAGATCGTGAGCGAAGCCGAAGTCACGTTCATGCTGCGCGACGCGGCGGCGGTATGACCCAGGTCCATTCCACGGCGGTTGTTCATGCGCGGGCGGAACTCGGTGAGGGCTGCGAAATCGGTCCCTTCTGCGTGATCGGGGAGCACGTCGCGCTCGGGGCGGGTTGCAAGTTGCATTCGCACGTGGTGATTGACGGGCACACCACGCTCGGGCGCGAGAACCGCGTTTTTCCATTTGCCAGCCTCGGCCTGCAAACGCAGGACCTCAAATGGAAGGGCGGCGTGACGCGGGTTCAAATCGGCGACCGCAACACGTTCCGCGAATCCGTCACCGTGCATTCGGCGACTGACGACGGTGGCGCGACGGTGATCGGGTCGGACAACAGCTTTCTGAGTTGTGCCCACATCGCCCACGATTGCGTCATTGGCAACGGCATCGTCATGTCCAGCTTCGCGGGCCTGGCCGGCCACGTCCGCGTCGAGGACCACGCGGTGCTGGCCGGCTACGTGGCGGTGCATCAGTTCTGCCGGGTGGGCCGGTTGTCCATGATCGGCGGGTGCTCCAAGCTGCGGCAGGACCTGCCTCCGTTCATGCTCGCCGATGGCAGCCCGGCGGAAGTGGTGACCATCAACAAGGTGGGCCTCGAACGCAACGGCGTGTCCGAGGAAACCCAGACGGCCCTCCGTCAGGCCTACAAAATCCTCTTCCGCGAAGGGCTGACGATCTCCAACGCCCTGGCGAAGATTGAAACCGAACTGCCAAAGCTGCCTGAACTCCTGCATCTGCTGGAATTCGTCCGCACCAGCGAGCGCGGTATCAGCAAGTAACCTGCTTTGGATCGGCGTCTGCGTCGCGGCGGTGCGGGCGTCGTCTTGGTTCGCGCAGACGTCCACCGCGAGACCTTCCGCTTCGAGCGCCTTTCGGATGAACGACGCCGTTTTCCGTTCGTCTTCCACGACGAGCACGCGCATGAGGTGCGTCTAATCGGTTTCCATTCGTGTGCGCGAACGGAAAATCCCGCCGCGTCACTTCGCGGCACCGGCGCGTTCGAGCATTCTGGCGAGGTCCTTGTTCGCTTCCTGAAACGCGGCGAGGAGCGTTTTGTCATTCTTCACGTAATCCTGTTGCAGATACGTCTGCGTCAACTGGTAGCGGCTCGCGATGATTTTCAAATCTTCCGGCGTCGGATTCCGGCGATTGCTGAAGCCTTCCTGGTTCAGGTCCTCGACAAGATTGCGCCGCTGGTCGGGTTTGAGTTGCGGGTCGAGCGCGGCCTGATGAAACAACTCGAGCGCTGCATCGTTGGCGCCGACGTAATTCAACGCCACCCGCCCGAGGGCCTCGCGACTGTCCGCGTCCGCAATGCGCTTGTCCTGGAACAGCTGCGCGGCCAGCGGCAAACTTTTTTCGCCAAGCGTCTGTTGCAAATATCGCAACGCGCTCGCGTCCAGCTTGCCGTCGGGTTGCACGAGATTCGCCTGTGCGGTGGCGACGTAGGACGTGTCCTTGAGTTGCAGCAGCAGATCATAAAGCTGATTGCGCTCCGCGGCGTCGGCGATTTTTCCGCCGGCCAGCAGACTGCGCGCGGCGGCCAGCGTGGCGTCGCGATGTTTGCCCGGTGAAGATTCTTCGAGCAGTTGCGCGAGATACGCAACTTCGCCGGCACGACTGGTTGCCGTGAGTGCCTCGGCCAGCAGTTGCTCGGAATCGCTGCCGCCGGTTTGTCGCACCACGTCGAACAAACCCATCCGCAGCGACGGCGGCAAACCGGCGTTGCGGCCGTTGCGACCACTGCCGCCAACGGCGTAAGGCACGTCGCGATCGCTGGCGAGGAATTGCCGGATGGCTGGCAGAGCCGATCCGCCCAGCCCTGCAAGCTGATCCATCAAACCAAGAATGCGATATTGCGCGCGCGCCTGGCCCGGGCCGGGCGTGACTTGAATCGAAGCCAGTTCGTTCAGCAAATCCTCCGCGGTGCGCTTTGCCGGTTGCGCGGCGGGCGCTTCGGGTTCCGGGTCGGAAGTGGCCGCGGCGGCACGGCGCGGACGCGGACTTTTTTCCACTTCGTCAATGTCAGGACTGGCCGCGTGGGAATTCGCAGCCGGTGCGGTGGCTTCGCTGCTTGCGACGGACGGGGGCGACCGCCGGTGGTCCAACCAAAGCATCGCGGCGAGAAAACCCACGGCCATCGCCAGCGTAATCGTGAGTGCGTTTTTCATTTTAGCGGAAGGTTGCGGTTATTTCTTCGCGAACCCGTGTTTCACCAGCAGCAGCAGATCCCCATCTCTCACCGGCCCAATGCCGGGCGCGTAGAATTTGAATTCCGTCCCGGATTCGAGCGGCGTCGTTTCCCTGGTCTTCGCGCAATGCTCGAAATTGCCGGCGGGAGTTTTTACGGCTTCGCCGGTCGTGATGTTTTCCGCGCGGTCCATGGTGACTTTCGGCGCGCGCTCCTGGTAGTAACGATCGCCAATCTTGATCGTGCCCGGCATGGCGATGCCGTGTTTCGCGTCGCCCAGGCCCTCCTGCAACATGCCTTCGTGAACCACTTTGTCGCCTTTGTAAATGTCCATGTCCTCGCCGTAGTAATAAACGTTCTTCGTCTTCGTGCCGACGGCGAAATAATTTCGCGACACCTCGATGAGTTTGTCGGCGGCAACTTCACGTTCTTCCACGACGCGCGTTTCGACACCGCCAATTGTTTTTGTTTCGTCCAGCACCGTGATGGTGAGCGTGGTTTTCTTTCCGCCCGCTTTTCCTTCCAACACGAGTTGGTAGCCCGGTTCCAGAATGAAGAAATCATTGCGCCCCGTGCTCGTCAACGATTCGTCGGTGCACGTGAGCGTTTCGGTCCATTCCCTGGCGGACGAAGTGATGACGGCAAAGATTCCGGCGGCCAGCGCGAGGGGTGGAGCAGAACTGGCTTTCATGGTTTCCAGTTTCATAAACGATTATTCGATTTGGTCAATCACCATCGCACATTCAAACCGGCCGGCGTGAACCCGGCGTGAAGGTGGGATGACAAAATTGTCATGCTGCGAACGGCCCGCAGCGCGCGGGCTTCGGAGGCTGCGCGAAACGCACCGTGACGCAGCCTGCTTATTGCTTTCGTTCCCGTCCTCGATTTGTGGGAGCGAGGACGAGCACGAGGGGGATTGGGTTCCGGCGGTTTCCGGCCAGCTACCGAGCCAGCCGCGAACTGGCTCACAACATTTCGGTTCGTCTCCGTCAGTGCCTTTGCTACACCTTGGCCAGATGCGCGCGACCTCTGAATCCGAATCGAACCACGACGCCGGTTCGCAACCGCCAGCCATCGAGGCGGGGAACCTGGTCCGCAGGTTCGGTGACTTGGAAGCGCTCGCTGGAGTCTCATTCCGGGTTCGCGCGGGCGAGTTCTTTTCCCTGCTCGGTCCATCCGGTTGCGGCAAGACGACGTTGCTGCGGATCATCGCCGGGCTTGAGTGCCCGGACGCCGGCTCGCTGAAGTTGGGCGGCCTGGACGCAGCCGGGATTCCCGCGCACCGACGCCCGGTCAACACGGTTTTTCAATCCTACGCGCTCTTCCCGCACCTGAGCGTGTGCAGGAACGTCGAGTTCGGCTTGCGGATGAAGGGTGTTCCGCCTCCGCAAATCGCCACCCGCGTGGACCGGGTCATGGCGCTCCTGGAAATCACGGAGCTTGCGGCGCGCACACCGGCTGAACTCTCCGGCGGCCAGAAGCAACGCGTCGCCTTGGCGCGCGCATTGGTGAACGAACCAGCGGTGCTGTTGCTCGATGAACCGCTCGGGGCATTGGATCTGAAACTCCGCAAGCAGCTTCAGGATGAATTGCACCAGCTTCAACGGCGGCTGGGCATCACCTTCATCCACGTCACGCACGATCAGGACGAGGCGTTGGTGATGAGCGACCGGATCGCCGTGATGAACGCGGGCCGCATCGAACAGATCGGGGAGGCGGAGGAACTCTATGAGCGGCCCCGGACGCGGTTCGTGGCGCAGTTTCTCGGTTCGTGCAACCTGATCGAAGGCGGAGTAAAGGGCGTGAATGGAGGCGCGTTGTTCGTCCAGACCGAGTTCGGGGAATTGAATGTCAGCACAACAGGCGGGCGGCCGGCCTTCAACCCTGGCGCGAACGTCACGCTGGCCATCCGTCCGGAGAAAGTGCGCCTGGCGGATTCCGGTGAATCCAACGACGGGAATTGCGTGCGTGCGCGCCTCGAAGCGATGGTTTACTGCGGCGCGGAGACGCAGTACCGCCTGCGGTGCGCCGGCACGTTGCTGAACGCGGTCGCGTTGAACTCAGGAACCGGACCGGCGCGATTCCGAATCGGTCAGACCGTGGCGTGCCACTTGTCGGAATCGGCCCTGATGGTTCTGGATGACTGAGGGAATGACATGACCCGCAGCCACCGCCAGCTTGAGCCGAACCAGTCCGCTGATGACGGCGTGGCGACGGGCGCCAAGCCTTCACCAGCCGGGCGAAGCGACCTGCTCCGCTCGGCGGCCACGAGTGGACCGGCGGCTTTGTGGCTGACACTTTTTCTCGTCCTGCCGCTGGCGATCATCGGCGGCGTGAGCTTCCTGTCGCGGGGCGATTACGGGGAATTGCAGTGGCCGCCGACGCTCGCGAGCTACCGACGCCTGCTGGGGTTCGGGGAACTCGGTTTCGATCCGTTGTATCCGGTGGTCCTGTTGCGGAGCCTGGCGTTGGGACTCGGCACGGCGCTGGGCTGCGCGCTGGCCGGATTGCCGCTGGCGTTCTTCATCGCGCGGCTGCCAAGGCGGTTCAGAATCCTGGCGCTGACACTCGTGGTGATTCCCTTTTGGACCAACCTGCTGATCCGCACCTACGCGTGGCAAATTCTGCTCGCACCGGAGGGTTGGGTCAGTCGCATTAGTCAAACGCTGGGCCTGGTGGCTGCAGGTGAGGCGCTGTATCCCGGCGCGGGCGCGGTGTTGGCCGGGATGATCTGCGACTTTCTGCCGTTCATGGTGCTGCCGCTTTACGCGAGCGTGGAAAAGATTGACTGGACCCTGGCCGAGGCGGCGATGGACCTGGGCGCGAACTCGTCGCAGGTCTTCCGGCACACGCTCCTGCCGCAAATCACGCCCGGGCTGTTGGCCGGGACGCTGCTTGTTTTTCTTCCTGCCACCGGACAATTCGTGATTCCCGATTTGCTCGGCGGGGCCAGAACCGCGATGCTCGGCAACGTCATCCAGCAGCAATTCGGGCAAAGCCGTGACTGGCCGTTTGGCGCGGCGATGGCGTGGGTGGCGTTGGGACTGGTGATGCTCGGCTTGTGGTGCTACTCGCGCCGCAGCCGCACCGGGCTGGGCGGGGAGATTCCGATACCATGAGGCGCCCGTCATTCACGCTCGGCATCTGTGCGGCGCTGCTTTACATGTTTCTTTATGCACCGATCATTGTCGTAGTCGTTTATTCGTTCAACGCGGCGCGGTTCGGCGCGGGGTGGGGCGGTTTCACCACGAAATGGTACGCGGCGCTCCTCGACAACAAACCCGCGCTGCAAGCCGCGCAGAACACACTCCTGCTCGCCGGCTTCAGCACCGCGATTTCGACGGTGCTCGGAACGCTGCTCGGCTACGGATTGGACCGCTTCCGATTCCCCGGACGAAAATGGTTCGACCAGGTGCTCTACGCGCCGGTGTTCATCCCGGACATTGTGCTGGCCGTTTCGCTCCTGCTGTTCTTCTCGCTGGTGCGGCAATGGCTCGGGGTGTTCGAGCCGGGGCTGGCGACCATGGTGGTTGCGCACGTCACGTTCCAGATTTCCTTCGTGGCCATCGTCGTGCGGGCGCGGCTGGCGGGGCTGGACCCGGCGCTCGAAGAGGCCGCGCGCGACCTGGGCGCGGATCACTGGCGCACGTTCCGGCACGTGACGCTGCCCCTGATGATGCCGGGCGTGCTGGCCGGCGCCATGCTCGCGTTCACGTTAAGTCTCGACGATTTCGTGGTGAGCTTTTTCACGAGCGGCCCGGGTGCGACGACGCTGCCCATCCTGATCTACTCGTCGGTCAAACGCGGCATCACGCCGGACATCAACGCGCTTTCGACCCTGATGATATGTGCTTCCCTTGCGGCGACAATCCTCCTAACGCTGTTGCGACGAAGCCGTGTTTCCGCCGCATAATCCCGTGCATCATTCCGCCATGGAAACAGTCAAAAGACTTTCGGCAATAATCCTCGCCATGTTGGGCCTTACGGCGACCGTCGCTGCGCCCCAAAAGCTGAACCTGTTCATCTGGAGCGAATACATTGACCCCGCGGTTGTGGCCGATTTCGAGAGGCAGTTCGACTGCAAGCTGAACGTGGACGTCTACGAGGACGTCGAGAGCATGGTGGCGAAGCTCCAGGGCGGGGGCGCCGGACTTTACGACGTGGTTGTGCCGTCGGATCACATCGTGCCGGCGATGATCAAGTTGAACCTGCTCGCGCCGTTGCGCCTCGAGAACCTGCCGAACCTCAAAAACCTGGACGACACTTTCCGCGACCCGTCCTACGATCGCGGTAACAAATTCACGGCCGCGTACCAATGGGGCACCATCGGCATCCTGGCGCGGCGCGAACCGAACTCGCCGCTGCCGGATTCCTGGGCGATCTTCTTCGACGCGAAACGGCAGTCGGGTTCGTTCCTGCTGCTCGACTCGATGCGGGACACGCTCGGGGCAGCGCTCAAGTTCAAGGGCCACAGCGTCAACTCGGTGGACCCACGGGAACTCAAGGAGGCGCGCGAGTTGGTCCTGGACGCCAAGAAGCGTTCGCCCGGTTTCGAGGGGACGGTTGGCGCGAAGAACAAAGTGCTGGCCCGGACTGTCCGCGCGGCGATGGTGTATAGCGGGGAGGGCCGGCGCGCGATGCGCGAGGATACGAACACGGTTTATGTGATCCCGAAAGAAGGCGGCATCGTGTGGGTGGATTGCGTGGCGATTCCGGCCAGGGCGCCGCATCGCGACCTGGCTGAGAAATTCATCAACTTCCTCCTCGACCCGAAGCACGGCGCCCGCATCTCCAACTTCACGCAATTCTCGACGCCAAACCGGGCCGCGCGCGAATTCATCAACCCGGAGGATTTGAAAAACCCTGCCATGTATCCGCCGACGGAGGTAATGTCGCGCCTGGAATCGCTCCACGACCTCGGGGCGAAGTTGAGGCTCTACGACGAAGTCTGGACGCAGGTGAAGGCGAAGTAGTCGCGCTGGCTTTGCTTGATGGATCCGAACTAAGGCTGGACGGCAACGACGCGAAAGCCGATGTGGTCGTACCGGCGCTCAGGCTCGAACCGCAACCGGAACGCCGAGCGGCATGGCCAGCCTTCATCAGCCCAGCATCCACCACGGCGCACGCGGGACACATCTCCATGCCCGCTTTTTGTGGCCGATGCCTTCGCCATGTACAGGTCAGGGTCAACGCCTCCCGGCAACCGCGAGTGGTACCAATCGCGGCACCACTCGTAGATGTTGCCGTGCATGTCGTGCAAGCCCCAGGCATTGGCCGGGTAACTCCCGACCTTCGCCGCCCGATTCAGCGATGGCCCCGGCTCGGCGCCGTTGTACGGCTTGCCCTTGAAGTTCGCCTGTCGGCTGCTGAGTTTGTCGCCGAACGAGGTAGCCGTTGTCGTTCCGGCGCGGCAGGCATATTCCCACTGCGCCTCCGTGGGCAGCCGGAATTCCCAATCCTTTCGAAGCTCCCCGGATTGCCTGGCAAGTTCGGTGAGTTTCTGGCAGAAGGCCTCAGCTTCGGCAAAGTTGACGTTGCCCACCGGAAAGTCGTCTCCCTCGGGCAACTCTGCCGTCAACTCGCCCGGCAGATTTCCAACGACCCGTTTCCAGTCACCCTGCGTCGCCTCACACTTACCCATCCAAAAGCCCTTGGTCAATGTCACCTCAACCTGGGACTCGCCGGGACGCCGTTCGGGTTCGGAGCGCGGGCTGCCCATGCGGAATCGGTCCGGCGGACACCAGCAAAGCTTGATGCCGCCAACGCCGCGCTCGTCCCCGGCTTTTGAACCAACGAAGGAGTCCGCGCGCGCTTGCGGCTGCACGGGACGCGAAGAGCCAGAACCACTCCTTTCAACCGACGCAACGATGACCGCTGTTCCGTCGGGCGACAGTTTCCTGACCCGCGGTATCCAATCCCGCCGGTTGTCCGACGCGGTGTGGAGATACTCAAGCACGTAAACATAATCGCCGCTGACTGCCACGCCCGTGGGTGACCATGGACTGGTGGCGTGCAGAACTGGCGTGACCTCTCCTTGGCTCGTAATCTTGAGCAGTGCGCAGCAACCGTTGGCCGCGACGTAAACGGTTCCGTCGGAGGCGACGTCCAAACCGCGCAAGAACGGACCGAGTTTCGGTTCGACATTGGGGAGCCGCGTGCAGTCGGGCAGGACAATGTTGCTGGCGATCGTCGAAATGGTTCCTTGCGGGGCGATGCGGTGGACGGCGGCGTTCACGCTATAATAGATCGAGCCGTCCGGGCCGGCGGCAATTCCGTTGAGCCACTTTAGAACTCTGCCGTCGCTCCCGGCCGGGGGTGTCGCCAGGACGCTGCGACTTCCGGATGGCGTCAGCCGAAAGACCTGCACCCGTCCATCCTTCCCAAGGTCCGGATAGTGCAGCGCCCCGTCACGACCCACAGTCACCGGAAAATCGCTGCAGAGAAGCAAGGTCGGGTTGGCGCCAACCTTTCGAATGTCGGTTGAAGGTTCACTAAAGGAGGGCCACCGCGTCTTGGTAAACCGGCCATCGGGATCAATCGCCATAAAATGATGGGAGGGCCCTTCATGTGGCCTCAACTGGCCCCGGTTATCGATTTTCCAAACACCTTGCCCGGTGTCGGTGAAAAAGACGTTGCCCTCGCGGTCAACAAAAATGCCCGAGCCGGGATGCCCGAAGGCGGGCGCGAGGATTTGAATGAATATCAGGCCAAGGAGTAACGCGGGCATTCGTGGGTTCTTGTTCATTTTCTCTCTACCTCATTGAAATGTTTTGTTTACGCACGTGGACAAAAGTGCTGACTGGTTTCTGCCGTACTTATTCACGCCACTCTCATCATCAAGAACTGTGTTTGCAAAAGTAAAGTGGTCACCCCTCTGAGACTCTCCTTTGGCAATGGCGCTGCGAGCAAAGCGGAGGGCCCGCAGTTTTCCGCATCGGTATTGATGTTTGGCCCGTCATCGCTACGCTGTCGCCATGCGTTTCATTGGCTCGGTCATCGAAAAATTGCAGCGGCATCCGAAACGGATCGTGTTTCCGGAAGGGACCGAGCCGCGCGTGTTGCAGGCGGCCCGGCAGTTTCAGGCCCTGCGTATGGGCGCGCCCATTCTGCTGGGCGACCGCACGCGGGTGAAGGAAACCGCGGCGGACCTGAACGTCTCGCTCGAAGGCATCCGCGTCATCAATCCCGCCGAGAGCGAGGAACTGGGGAATTTCACGCACCGGTTTTATTCGCTGCGGCGGGATCGCGGCATCCGGGAGGACGAAGTCCGCGGGGCAATGCGGCAGCCGAATTTTTTCGGGACCATGATGCTGGCGATGCACCAGGCTGACGGGCTCGTGTCCGGCGCAAGCCACACCACCGGCAGCGTGTTGCGCCCGCTGTTTCAGATCATCAAGGTCGCGCCGCAAACCAGCGTCGCCTCCAGTTGCATGATCATGGAGGTGGAGGATTCGCGCTTCGGCGAGCACGGGGTGCTGTTCATGGCGGATTGCGGGGTGATTGCCGATCCGTCGGCCGAGCAGCTTGCGGACATCGCGGTGTCCACGGCGCAAATCGCGCGGCATCTGCTCAACTCGCGTCCGCGGGTCGCGCTGTTGTCCTTCTCCACCAAGGGCAGCGCGACGCATCCTTCCGTCGGCAAGGTGCAGGCGGCCACCGTGCTGGCGCGGCAGAAGGCATCGCAGCGGTTGATCGAGGCGGACTTCGACGGCGAATTGCAGGTGGACGCGGCGCTCGTGCCGGAGATTGCCGAGCGAAAACTGCACGACAAAAAAGTGGCCGGACACGCGAACGTGCTGATTTTTCCAGACCTCAACTCCGGCAACATCGCCAGCAAACTCGTGCGGCATCTGGCGCGCGCCAATGCCTACGGACAGATTCTGCTCGGCCTGAACCGCCCCGCAGCCGATGTCTCGCGCGGCTCGAACGCGCACGACGTGCTTGGGGTGGCCGCGATCGTGGGCGTCCAGGCCATCGCTTATCACAAGCTTTATCCAGGGGCAGGCGAGGCGTTGCCGGGCGAATGAAACCAAAGGCGAAAGGATCTGTGCTGTTTTCGGTGGAAACGATGCAGCGATTCCATGATGGCTGCGGCGACTTCTCCCTCTCCCCCGCCGAGGGGGAGAGGGTTGGGGTGAGGGGGCGAGGTTCGCTGACGCCAGCCCCTCGGGAATCGAAACGCAACCCACCCCTCACCCTGGCCCTCTCCCCTTCTGAAGGGGAGAGGGAATCTTCGTCGGGTCCTCTATCAGCATTTGGTTCCACCGAGAACTGCGAAGAACTATGTGAAAGGAGTTGCATCGTTACGTGCTCACATGGGTTGCACGGGGACTGCGCAGAATCCGGGCGATTCAACCATGCAACTCATGTGAGTGCTTTCCAGTGAACACCGTCACCCCGCGCATTTTCATCGCCGCGACCCGCCAGAACGACGGCAAGACCACCACGTCGCTGGGTTTGATCGCCGCCCTCCAGTATTTCTTCCCGCGCGTCGGCTACATCAAACCGGTGGGCCAGCGCTTCGTGCAGATCGAGGAGCAGAACATTGACGAGGACACGTTGCTGATGGACGCAGTCTATCGGCTCGGCTGCCCGCTGGGGGACATGAGCCCGATCGCCGTCGAGCCGGATTTCACGCGGAAGTATCTCCAGGCGGCCAACAACGAGGCGCTCGTCCAAAAAATCCAGATTGCTTTCGACCGCGTCGCCTGGGAGAAGGACTTCGTGCTGTGCGAGGGGTCCGGCCACGCCGGCGTGGGGTCGGTGTTCGACCTGTCCAACGCGCAGGTCGCGCGGATTCTCGGCTGTCAGGTCATCATCGTGTCGCAGGGCGGCATCGGTAAACCGATTGACGAGGTGGCCCTGAACCAGGCTTTGTTTGAGAAGGAAGGAGTCCGCGTCATCGGTGTCATCCTGAACAAGGTGCTTGGCGACAAGGTGGATTACATCTCGGACTTTGCCAGCCGCGGGTTGAAACGCAAGGGGCTGGAATTGCTCGGTGTGATTCCGCACCAGCGCATCCTTTGCAACCCGACTCTCGAATCCATTCGCGAGGAGCTTGACGCCGAGGTGCTCAACGAGCCGGTCACGCTTCACGGCTTGGTGGACAGCGTGGTGGTGGGCGCGATGGGCGCGCAGAACGCGATGCGCTACTTCAAGCGGGGCGTGCTGTTGATCACGCCCGGCGACCGCGAGGACATCGTGCTGGCCGCCTGCACCGGGATCGAGGCGCAGAGCGAGGAAAAAATGGCCGGCATCGTTTTGACCGGCGGATTGCTCCCGAGCGATCCCGTGCTCAAGGTCATCCGGGCGATGCCCATCCCGGTCCTGCTCGCGCGGGCCGACAGCTATCAGGTGGCTTCCACCGTGCATGACCTCATCGTCAAAACGCGCCCGAGTGACGCGGAAAAGATTTCATTGATCCGGGACATCGTCGCGAAAAGTGTGAACGTAAAACGCATCGTGGAACTGCTTTGACATGGCCATCCCAACCCCCATCAACCAGGAACTGAAAGACCTGCCGGCCTACCAGCCAGGCCGGCCCATCGAAGACGTCGCGCGCGAACTGGGCCTGCCCGCCGCCGACATCATCAAGCTGGCCTCGAACGAAAATCCGCTCGGTCCGTCGCCGCTGGCGGTTGCCGCTATGCAGCGGGCCCTCACCAGCCTGCATCTTTACCCGGACGGCAACGCTTATTATTTGAAGCAGAAGCTGGCCGAAAAGCTCGCCGTGCAACCGGCCAATCTCCTGCTCGGCAACGGCTCGAACGAAATCATCGAGTTTGTCGGCCACGCTTACATGGCGCCGGGCGCGGACGTGGTGGTTTCCCAATACTGCTTCGTCGTCTATCCGTTCGTGACGAAACTGTTCGGAGCGAACCTGATTTCCGTGCCGGCCAAAAACCTCGGCCACGATCTCTCCGCCATGCTCCGGGCCATCACACCGGGAACGCGGGTGATGTTCGTCGCCAATCCGAACAATCCGACCGGCACAGTAGTTCCGCGCGAAGAACTGCTGGCCTTCGCGCGGCAGGTGCCACGCGAGACGTTGCTCGTAATGGACGAGGCCTACGTGGCCTTTCTCGATGATCCGGCGGACTTCATCCAGCCGATTGCGCGCGGCGAATCCCCGAACGTGCTGGTCATGCGGACGTTCTCGAAAATCTCCGGCCTGGCAGGATTGCGGATCGGCTACGGCATCGGGCATCCGGACCTGGTCGCGGTCCTGGATAAGGTGCGGCAGCCGTTCAACATCAACTCGATCGCCCAGGCCGGCGCGCTGGCGGCGCTCGACGACATCGAGCACGTCCGCCGGACTCGGGATAACAACCGGCGCGGTCTGGAATTCTTCGCCGGCGTGTTTCGCGAGCTTGGCCTGGAACACATTCCCTCCTCTGCCAACTTCGTGCTGGTGCGCGTGGGTGACGGCCAGCGGGTGTTCGACGCGATGCAACGGCAGGGTGTGATCGTGAGACCGATGGGCGGTTATCAGTTGGAGGAGTGGGTCCGCATCACGGTCGGCACGGTTGAGGAAAACCGGCGGTGCGCAAAAGCGCTTGAGTTGGCCATCGGCGGCGCCCGAAATAGAGTTTGAATTCACCGGCTTTCTGAATTCTCATCTTTCGGGAATGCGACACCACGAACGACCGTGAAACCAACCGACCTGCGGGGCATCCTGCAATACATCCCGCGCTTCCGCGAAAAGACGTTCATCCTGAGCGTGGACGGCGCCATCGTCACCGACGAAAACTTCGCCAACATCCTGCTGGATGTCGCCGTGCTCCGCTCGCTGAACATCCGGGTGGTGCTGGTGCATGGCGCAGCGGCCCAGATCAAGGCCTTGGCGGACGATCACAACCTCGTGCCGTCCAATCTCGACGGCGGCGGGGTTACGGACGCGGCGACACTCAAGCTCGCGCTCACCGCCGCCAACCGTCTCACCCACGAAATTCTTGAGGGCCTCTCCGCCAACGACCTTCGCGCCGCCTGCACCAACGCGATCATCGCCCACCCGATGGGCATCATCCAGGGCGTGGACCATCTCTTCACCGGCAAGGTCGAGCGCGTGGACGTGGAACTTCTCCAATCGCTGCTCGCGCAGGGTGTCGTGCCAGTGATCCCGCCGCTGGGTTTCGACGGCGACGGCAAGACCTACCGCGTGAACTCGGACAACGTCGCCGTCGCCGTCGCGGATTCGCTCAAGGCGATCAAGTTGATTTTCATCACCACCGGCGACGGGCTGCTGTGCCAGGGCAAATTGATCCGGCAGTTGCTCGTCGCCGACCTCGAAGCCTTGCTCGAGAAGGACAAGGGAGATTTCGCTCCGGAAACCCTCTCGAAGGCGCAACACGCCGGGGCCGCCTGCCGCGCGGGCGTCCAGCGCGTTCACGTGATCAACGGCCGCGTGGACGAGGGTCTGCTGGCCGAGGTTTTTTCCAACGAGGGCATCGGCACGCTGATTTACGCCAACGAGTATCAGCACATCCGCCGCGCGCTCAAGAAGGACGTGCGGCACATCCTCAAGTTGACGAAAGATTCAGTCGCCACCGACGAACTGATGAAGCGCACGCGCGCCGGCCTGGAGAAAAATCTCGGCGACTATTACATCTTCGAGATTGATAAGAACCCGGTTGCCTGCGTGGCGCTGCACGCCTATCCCGACCAGGGCGAGGGCGAGCTGGCTTACCTCTACGTCAGCCCGTCGCACGAAAATCAGGGCATCGGCCGCAAGCTGATCCAGTTCGTGGAGAACAAGGCCCGCGAAGCCGGCTTGGGCGAGTTGATCGTGCTCTCGACGCAGGCGTTCACCTACTTCCAGTCCAAGGGCGGTTTCGTGGAAGGTTCCCCGAACGACCTGCCGCCCGCCCGCCGCGAGAAGTATGAACAGAGCGGGCGCAAATCGAAGGTGCTGGTGAAGCATCTCAAGCCGTCTTGACGCGTCTGGCCGGTTCTTGCAGCATCAGCGGTCACATTGAAAACCGAACTGATCCAACATGCACCACCACCGCGGCACATCACTCGAACAGAAACGACTTTTCCTTCATTGGCTCACCGCAACCTTCGCCTCGCTCTGCGGGTGCCTGGCCGACGCGGCGCTCGCGGAAAAGCCCGGCGATGCACCCCATGTCCAGTTGCGGCCCGTCACGGTCACCGGCACGCGCCACGACATCCACGATGTCGCCTCGGAGGCCGAACGCGTCGGCCCGGCGAATCAGCCGGAGTGGACGGCCCGCCGCGCCTTCGCAGAGACTGACATCTACGTGATTCCCCCCGGCGAGTTCGAGTTCAACCAGTTCTATGTTTTTTCTCAGTTGCGCCACGAACGCCCGGAACATCAGTTCGAAACGGAGTTCGAGTTCGGCCTTCCTTGGCGCACGCAGTTCGACGTCGAACTGATTTACAACGCGACCGGCGGCCAACTGACCTACGACGCCACTCAACTGGAAATTCCGCACGCGCTCGCCGACTGGGGAAAAATCCCGCTCAACCCGGCGCTGGACGCCGGCTGGCGATTCAACGCTGGAGAGGATGACGCGTATTTCTTCCGCCTGTTGCTCGCCGAGGAGTTTTCGCCGCGGGTTCATTTCGGAGCCAACCTGGCGTTTGACCGGCAGATCGGCGGCGAATTGGAAACCGGCTACGAACTGAACGTTGCACTCAACTACGTGGCGCTGGACACCAAACTGGCCATCGGCGCGGAGTTGCTGGTCGAGTACGAAACCGAGCGCGAGGAGGAGGCGGCTGGCGAATCCGAGTGGTTGCACTCCACCACCGTGATGCTCGGGCCGTCGCTGCTTTACCGGCCGACGCGCCACACGCACCTCGCGCTGGTCCCGATGTTCGGCCTGACCCGCGAATCGCCCACGGTCGAGGCCTTCTTCATCTTCGGACTGGACCTGGAGTTGTTTGGAGGCGGTGAGTCGGGCGACAAGTCAGAGCGGGTTCGGCCGCTGCGGCGGCTGAAGTGACGGAAGCGTTGCACTTTGATCCGCAGCGCATCGGTGCATGATGACGCGCTATTCGCGCGCCTTTTTGGAGCGCGCGGGGACGTTGACCGGGCGACACCCAAGCCATAGCCTGCGCGCGTGGGCACGCTCTGTTGCGCCGCTGCTGTGCGGCGCTAATCCTCGCAGCGCGAGGATTTCTACCGACGGATTCCCGCTGCGCCAGAACCAACGCTCGTCGCCAAAACGCGAATTAGGACACTGATAGCAATACTTGACGCGGCGAGACCTGGGCCGCACAGTGCGCCCGTGAGTTCCCGGATTGGAAAGGTGTTCCTGATCACCGCGCTCATCGCGGTCATTGGTGGACACTGGGCCGTGCTCCAGACCGTGGCTTGGACCACGATGCTGGCGGGTAATCTCCGCACGGTGCCGTTCGCCGTTGCCGTGCAGCGAACGTTCGGCGGCAACCACCCTTGCTGCCTTTGCAATGAAATCGCCGCCGGCAAGCGGTCCGAGAAAAAGGCGCAGTTCCCATCGCAGCTCAAGCGGCTGGAGTTCGTGTCGGACCTGGCCGTCTTCGTGTTCACCGCTCCTTCCGATTTCTGGTTGTTGAACGAGTCCGCGCCGCGGCTCGTTTCCTGGACTCATCCCCCGCCGGTTCCGCCTCCCCGTTCCCTTCCCGGTTAGTCTTGTCCGCTGGCAGGGCAGGTAGCCCGGCCTGGAATTCCCTTTAACCTGAGACGCGACTTTGGCGCGTTCTCGCAAATTCTGGAGTCTTCGATGAAAATGTTGTTTGGTGCAGTTCTGGCGGCTGCCTGTGCGCAGCCGTTGTCCGCATGCGATATTTGCGCCGTGTACGCCGCGCACGAGGCGCGCGGCGAGATTGGCAAGGGTTTTTTTGCCGGCGCCGCCGAGCAGTTTACCCACTTCGGAACGCTGCAGGAGGATGGCCGGCGTGTTCCGAATGAAGCCAGCCAGTTCCTCGACAGCTCGATCACGCAGATTCTTGCCGGGTACAACTTCAACGACCACATTGGCGTCCAGTTCAACGCGCCGTTGATTCACCGCTCCTTCCGCCGGGCAGAAGGCGAGATGGTCGAACGCGGCTCGGAATCGGGCCTGGGCGACGTGTCGCTCATGATCCACTTGCAGCCGTACCGGCGGGAGAAAAGGGACTCCACGCTCGCGTTAAACCTGCTGGGCGGAGTGAAATTCCCCACGGGCAGCACGGATCGCTTGAAGGAGGAGCTGAACGAAAGCGAACCGGCCGAGGGCGAGGCCGAAAGCGGCGTGCATGGGCACGATCTGACTCTCGGTTCAGGCTCGTGGGATGGGATCGTCGGGGCGAGCGTCTTTGCGCGTTGGAAGCGCGTCTTCTTTGTCGCCGCCATGCAGTACGCGATCCGAACCGAGGGTGATTTCGATTACCAGTTCGCCAACGACCTGTTGTGGTCCGGCGGGCCGGGCGTGATGCTGGCGTTGAGCGATAACTTCACCCTGTCGCTGCAAGTCAACGTGTCGGGTGAGACCAAAGACAAAGACGAATTCGAGGGTGCGAAAGCCGACGACACCGGCATCACCTCCGTCTATGTCGGGCCGGAAATCCTGCTCACCTGGAGCGGCAAACTCAGCGTGGAAGCGGGAGTGGACGTGCCGGTGATGATTGACAACACTGCGCTACAGATCGTCCCCGACTGGCGCGTGCGCGGCGCGGTGACGTGGCATTTCTAAATTCGGCCAATCTTTGGGGCTTGGGGCGTAGCCGGATTGCAGCCGCGCGTGATCGCAGCCATCGCGTCTGAGACCCCAACCCGGACTAAGCCCCACCGTTATTTCACGTTTCTGGTTCGACCTTGCCTGGCAATCGCCTGACTTTAGGATGGCTGCCAACGCATGAGATCGCCCACCACTGCGATAATCCTCGGACTTGTGCTTTGCGCCTGGACGCCAAACGACGTTCACAGTGGGGAACCCAAGGCCGATTACCCATCGCCGTCGTCGTCCTCCGCGCCGCCAAAGAGCGCGGGGTTGATCAACGACTGGTTGCGCAGCCAATCCCCGGCGGCCAGCGCGTGGGACCTCGGGGCTGACATTCGGTCGCGTTGCGAGTTGAAGGCGCACGCCGGCACCTTTCCCAATCGGGATTTCATTCGCCAGGGCCAGGACAACAGCACCGATTACGTGCTGCTCCGCTCACAGGTTCACCTGGGCTACACGCGGCAACGGTAGGTGACCATTTATGCGGAAGCAACCGATGGCCGCAGTTGGTTGGACGAACGCTCGCCCAGCCCTGACCGCGATTCCCTCGATCTGCACCAGGCCTATCTTGCACTTGGCGACCCGGCAGAGTGCCCGATCAGCCTGAAGATCGGACGGCAGGAAATGAATTACGGCGACCAACGGTTCATTGGCGTGTCTGATTGGGGCAACATCCGCCGTGCGTTCGACGCCGCAAAGGTGCGGTATGAAAAAGAATCGTTTTGGGTGGATGCGTTCGTCGGGCGCGTGGTCATCCCGCACGACGAGCATTTCAACGTGGCGAACGACTACGATTGGTTCAGCGGGATTTACTTCTTGTCGCGGAGGCTTGTTCCCAAACAGGAGACGGAAATCTATTTCCTCGCGCGAAACGTCGGCGCGGGTTCGCCCAACGCCATCGCGCCGGGCCTGGGCGGTCCGGGCCCGCGCGACATCTACACGCCGGGTCTGCGCGTGCGATACACGCCCGGAAAATTTGGCGGTTGGGATCATGGCGCGGAAGTCGCCGGCCAGTTTGGCAACATCAGTGGCGATGGTGAACGAATCGAACACGTGGCTCTCGCAGCCGCTGCGCTGGCAGGTTACACGTGGACCAACGCGTTCGGCTCGCCGCGCGTTGGCGTCGAATACACCTACGCCTCCGGTGACAGCGACCCGGCGGATGACCGGCACGAGACGTTCGAACTGCTACCCGGCACGAACCACCGGTTCTACGGCGCCATGGATCTGTTCGGGTTACGGAACATTCACAACCCGAGCATCACATTCAGCATGAAACCGGCGAAATCGCTCTCGTTGCGTTTGGACGGCCTGGCTTTCTGGGTGGCGGACGGACACGACTTCCTTTATCCGGAATCCGGTTCAGCGCGAAGCGGCAACGGCTACGGAATCAATCCGCAATTTGACCCCTACGTTGGTTCCGAGTTGGATATTCTCGTTGATTATCAGCCGCGGCCCTGGGTCGAACTGCGACTTGGCTACGGACATTTCTTCGTCGGCGATTACATCAAGCAGTCCGTCGGCAGCGTCGCCGCCAACAACGGCGCCGTGGATGGCGATTGGTTCTACGCACAGATGCGCTTTAACTTCTGAGTGTGCTGCGCACCCGGCGGTGGGGCGTTGACGTATTCGCACGTGTTTGGTTTGATTCGACCCGTGAAATTGGTCCAACCCGCCATGCGCCGTCCGTTCACGGTCGTTGTGTTGGTCATCGCGGTGGTTGCGGCGGCGGTGATGGCCTTGCGCCGGATGCCGCGGGACATTTTCCCCACGCTCGGCATCCCGGCCATTTACGTCGCGCAACCTTACGGCGGCATGGACCCGGCGCAAATGGAGGGCTACCTCACCTATTACTACGAATACCACTTCCTCTACATCACGGGCATCGAGCACGTGGAGTCGAAGTCCATCCAGGGCGCGGCGCTCATCAAGCTGCAATTCCATCCCGGCACGGACATGGCGCAGGCGATGTCCGAGACCGTCGCCTACGTGAACCGCGCGCGCGCCTTCATGCCTCCGGGCACGGTGCCGCCGTTCATCATGCGCTTCGACGCGGGCAGTGTGCCGGTGGGCAATCTGGTTTTTTCCAGCGAGACGCGCACGGTCGGCCAGTTGCAGGACGCCGCGCTGAATCTCGTGCGCCCGCTTTTCGCTACGCTGCCCGGCGTGTCCGCGCCGCCACCGTTCGGCGGCAGTGCGCGCAGCATCGTCGTCAACGTGAAGCCCGACCGCCTCCGCGCCTACAACATGTCGCCCGACGAAATCGTCAACGTCATCGCCGCCGCCAACACGATCAGCCCGTCCGGCAACATCATGCTCGGCGACAAATACCCGATGGTGCCGCTGAACTCCGTCGTGAAAAACATCAAGGACCTCGAAGCAGTGCCCGTGCGTGCGGGTGTTTATCCGGCAGTGTTCGTGCGGGACGTGGCCGAAGTGCAGGACGCTTCCGACATCGTCACCTGCTTTGCGCTCGTGAATGGCCGGCGCACCGTTTACATCCCGGTGACGAAACGCGCCGACGCCTCCACGCTCTCCGTTGTCAATCTCGTCAAACAAAACATCCCGAAATTCCAAAGCGTCCTGCCCGACGACGTGAAGGTGAGCTACGAATTCGATCAATCGCCTTACGTCACTCGCGCCATCGCCGGCCTCACACTCGAAGGCGCGCTCGGCGCGCTGCTGACCGGCGTGATGGTGCTGCTCTTCCTGCGCGACTGGCGGAGCGCGGCGATGGTCGTGATCAACATTCCGCTCTCGATTCTCGCAGCGTCGCTCGCGCTTTCGGTCACGGGTCAGACGGTGAATATCATGACGCTCGGCGGACTGGCGCTCGCCATCGGCATTCTCGTGGACATGTCCACCGTCGCCATCGAAAACATCCACACGCATCTCGCGCGTGGGAAATCCGTGGCGCGGGCCGTAAGCGATTCGGGAATAGAAGTCGCGTTGCCGCTGCTCATCTCGATGCTCTGCGTGCTAGCTGTGTTCGTGCCGTCGTTCTTCATGGTGGGCGCGGCCAAGGCGATGTTCGTGCCGCTCTCGCTCGCGGTCGGTTTCTCAATGGTCGCGTCGTATTTGCTGGCGAGCACGTTGATCCCGATTCTGTCGGTCTGGATTCTGCGCGGGCATGAATCAAAAACGGCCCTCACCCCGGCCCTCTCCCATCCGATGGGAGAGGGAGAATCGTCGTCAGTCTCCAAAAACTCTGAGCCCGCCGATACTCCTACCAGCGGCGAAAACTTCCCCCTCTCCCCTTCGGAAGGGGAGAGGGCCGGGGTAAGGGGTTTCACCCGCTTTCAAAAGCGCTACGCAGATTTTGTTCAGCGCATCGTCGCCTTGCGCGACTTGGTCGTCGGTGCATATTTGATCGCCGCCATTCTTTTCATCTGGCTCATTGGCGGTCGGCTCGGCACGGAGATTTTTCCGAAAGTCGAAGCGGGCCAGCTTCAGTTGCGCCTGCGCGCCCCGAGCGGTACGCGAGTCGAACGCACCGAAGCCATCGCGCTCCAAACTCTCGACCTCATCAAGAGCGAGGTCGGCTCGAACAACGTTGCGCTCACACTAGGCTTCGTGGGCGTTCACGCGCCGAGCTATCCGATCAACCTCGTCTATCACTGGAACGGCGGCCCGGAGGAAGGCGTCGTGCAAGTGCAGCTCAAGCGCGGCGTGGCCGTCCGCGTGGACGATTTGAAGGAGCGCCTGCGCCATCGGCTCGCGCAGGAATTGCCCGACGTGAAATTTTCCTTCGAGCCGGGCGACATCGTCAGCCGCGTGATGAGCCTCGGCTCGCCCACGCCGATTGAAGTCGCCGTGACCGGACCGAGCCTCGCCGCCAACCAGGCGTTCGCCGAAAAAATCCGCGCGCAACTCGAAAAAATCCCCGCGCTGCGCGACCTGCAATTCGGCCAGGCACTCGATTACCCGACCGTGGACGTGGCCGTGAACCGCGAACGCGCCGGCATTCTCGGCGTGAAAACCGTCGAGGCTTCTCGCTCGCTCGTGGCTGCTACGTCGTCGTCCCGCTTCACGCAGCCGGTCTATTGGGCCGACCCCAACAGCGGTGTCGCGTATCAGATTCAAGTCCAGATTCCGCAGGCGCAAATGACTTCGCTCGAAGAAGTGAAAAACATCCCCATCGCGAATCGCGACGGCAAATCCGTTTTGCTTCGCAACATTGCCACCGTGACGAACAGCGCGACCGTCGGCCAATACGAGCGCTACAACATGCAGCGCATGATCACGCTCACCGCCAACATCACCGGCGCGGACCTCGGCAGCGCGACGAAACAAGTGGCGCGCGCGATCAAGAAAGCCGGCGACCCGCCGCCGAAAGTCAACATGGCCGTGCGCGGCCAGATCGTGCCGATGCAGCAAATGCTCGACGGCTTGCGCACCGGCCTGCTGCTCGCGGTGGTCGTGATTTTTCTGCTGCTCGCCGCCAACTTTCAATCGCTCAAGCTGTCGCTCATCGTCGTCTCGACCGTGCCCGCAGTCATCGCCGGCGTCGCGCTGACGCTCTGGCTCACCGGCACGACCTTGAACATCCAGTCCTTCATGGGCGCAATCATGGCCGTGGGCGTCGCCGTGGCGAACGCGATTCTGCTCGTCACCTTCGCCGAGCGCGCGCGCATGACCGGCGCGACGTCCGACGCCGCGGCCATCGAAGGCGCGCACAGCCGGTTGCGGCCGATTCTCATGACCAGTTGCGCGATGATTGCGGGCATGTCTCCGATGGCGTTTGGCTTGGGCGAAGGCGGCGAGCAAACCGCGCCGCTCGGTCGCGCCGTCGTGGGCGGACTCATCTTCGCAACGCTGGCCACCTTGTTCGTGTTGCCGTCGGTGTTCGCCCTCGTCCAAGCGCGAGCGCATCGCCGCTCCGCCTCGCTCGATCCCGATGACCCGCAGAACGCGCGGGTCACAAGTTCGTTGTAATAAAACAGCCCGCGTTCGACTTCTAATTCATGGACGAGTTGTGATGAGCGACGAATCCCAAATCGCAGCCGAGCGTTTCCTTGGCCTGCTGCGGCCAATCGAACGCGAGCTTGAGGTTTATTGTCGCCGGCTGACTTTTGATTCGCGCGATGCGGCGGACGCGATTCAAAACGCCGTGCTTCGCGCCTTCCGCGCCTTCGACCGTTACCACGACGACGCCAGCTTCCGCGCGTGGATGTTGAAGATTCTGACGAACGAAATCTTCGCACTCAACCGCAAGCGCAGACGCATTGCGAAGTTCGAGGTCGCAGTCGAGCCGGAGGAGATCGTGGAATTTGCCGGGAGCGCGCCGGCGATGGATCGTTCCGATGCTGTTTCTTCATGGGAAGTTTTGGCGGACGCGCTGGACCAGGATTTGGTGGCCGCTTTGGAAATGCTCAACGACAGCGAGCGAGCGGTGTTGCTTCTGCGCGCCATCGGGGGGTTGCGCTATCGCGAGATTAGCGAGTCACTGGAAATGCCGCTGGGAAGTGTCATGGGCTACTTGCACCGCGCGCGACAGAAAATGCGCGAGGCCATCCTGCGCGCGCGCCGGAGGACCACGACATGAAGTGCGCTGAAGCCAGAAAACTCGTGCAACTCTACTTCGATTCCGAACTGGACGCCCGGACCAGTCTCGAAGTCGAGCAGCACTTGGAATTGTGCGCGGAATGTGCCGGGCTGTTCGAGGCTGAGGAAAAATTCGACGAGCGACTCGGCAAAGCTTTGGGCAAAGGAGAGCGAACGGCGGCGTTGTGGCAGAAAATCGAATCGCAAATCAAACCAGGTGACGCCGCTTCCCGATTTAACGATTTAACGATTCGACGATTCAACGTCTTCAAACGCCTCTGGCCCGTCGCCGTGGCAGCTTCAGTCATTTTGCTCGCAGCCGCGTTGTATTGGGCAAGAACTCGCCCGCTCGATTTAGCGGCGGCGGTTGAACATTGCCACAGCGCCTACGTTCACCAACTCACCACGCCGGAATTCGTGGGCGCTGTGCCCGATGAGATTGCGCGCAAGCTCGGCGACCGGCTCGACGTAGCCGCGTTTTCCTTTCGGCCTGTTTCGCCGGCGTTCAGCGCCGACGGCGCTCGCTTCTGTCATGTCGAAGACGTGCCGGTGGCTTTGATTCTAGGACGATTTCAAGGCGCCCCGGTTTCGTTGATCGTCCTCAAGCGAAGCGAACTGACGCACTTTCCCAAAATGAAGCGCCGGCTGGAATCAGGCGACCTCATCGTTTGCGGTCGCACGGGCCGATACCAGTTCGCGTCACGCCTGGTCAACGATCACGTGGTCTGTCTGATCGCCGACGCGCCGCGGCCGCAGCTTGAAGAATTGCTCAAGACGGTGAACAAGCCGGGTTGACTTCGCCATGGTCAAAGCCGCGCTCAAAAATCCTTACGCCGTTATCGTGCTTGCACTGGCGATTCTGGTGATTGGCATCACGGCGATTTACCAGTTGCCGACGGACCTGCTGCCGACGTTCAAAACGCCCGCCGTCCAAATCCTCACGCTCTATCCCGGCATGCCCGCCGAAGTGATGGAGCGCGACATCACCTCACGCCTCGAACGCTGGACCGGCCAGGCCAACGGCATCGCGCGGCAGGAATCCAAATCCATGCTCGGGGTGAGCGTGGTGCGCGATTATTTCCGCGAGGACATTGATCCGAATACCGCGATGGCGCAGGTCACGTCGCTGGCGATGAGCGACCTCTATTACCTGCCGCCGGGCACGATTCCGCCGATGGTCATGCCGTTCGATCCGACGGCGACGATTCCGCTTTGCCTCATCAGCGTGTCGAGTCCGACGTTCGACGAAACGAAACTTTACGACGTGGCGTATTTCGATTTGCGCAACCGGCTGCAAGGCATCACCGGCGTCATCGCACCTGCCGTTTACGGCGGCAAGCTGCGGCGCATCCTCGCTTACGTTGACCCGAATAAGGCGCAGGCGCGCGGCCTCGCCCCGCTCGATGTCATGACCGCGATCCAGAGATTCAACGTGATGATCCCGACCGGCAACGCGAAGTTCGGCGACATTGATTATCAGATCAACGCCAACGGCATGGCCGCGACTGTAGCGGAGATCAACAATTTCCCGGTCAAGCTCGGCACTGGCCCGCCGGTTTTCGTGCGCGACGTGGCGCAAGTCGAGGACGCGAACCAAATCCAGCAAAACATCGTTCACGTCAATGGCAAGCGGCAGGTTTACATCCCGATTTACCGGCAGCCCGGCGCGAACACCATCGCCGTCGTCGAGGGCATTCGCGACGCGCTCAAGCCGATCCTCGAACGCATCAAAGGAATCAACCTCGATATTGTGATGGACCAGTCGGTTTATGTGCGGCAAGCGATTCGCAATTTGTTGAACGAGGCGGCACTCGGTTTCTTCCTCGCCGCCGTGATGGTTTTCATTTTCTTGCGCAGCTACCGGCCCACGTTGGTCGTCCTCCTCGCGCTGCCGCTGGCGTGCCTCGGCGCCTGCATCGGGCTTTATTTCACGCACCAAACCCTGAATGCGATGACGCTGGGTGGACTGGCGCTCGTCATCGGTTTGCTCATTGACGAATCCATCGTCGTGCTGGAAAACACGCAGCGCCATTTGGCGCTCGGCAAATCGCCGCTTCAGGCCGCGCTCGATGGCGCAAGCGAAGTGACCCGTCCGCTGGTGATCATCACACTGACGATCAGCGTCGTGTTTTTCCCGGTCGTTTTCCTCAGCGGCATCGGCAAGTTTTTGTTCACGCCGCTGGCGATGACCGTCATTTTCGCGATTTGCACCGGCCTCCTGCTTGCGACGACGCTCGTGCCGGTGTGCGCCGCGAAGTTTCTCCGTAGCAGCCGACGTGAGGAGGCTCTGACTGGAAACCCCGAAGCCAGAGTGAGCCTCCTTACGTCGGCTGCTACAACGCACGAAGAAGGCGGCTGGTTCTCGCGCGTGCGGCACAGCTACCGCAGACTGCTCGAACACACCCTACGATTCCGCTGGCCCGTGCTCGGTGGCGTCACGGTCCTCTTCATCGCTTCACTCGCGCTGTTCAAATTCGTCGGCACGGAATTGTTTCCCCAAACCGACGCCGGCCAGTTCATGATTCGGCTGCGCGCGCCGAGCGGAATGCGCATCGAGCGCACCGAGCAGTTCACCTCGCAGGTTGAAGACTTCGTGCGCGAGACGATTCCCGACAGCGAGCGTAAGATGGTCATCGCGAACATCGGCGTGCTCTACGATTGGCCCGCAGCCTACACGCCGAACTCCGGATCGCAGGACGCATTCATCCTCGTGCAGCTCAGCGAGGGCCACAAACGCTCCAGCTTCGATTACGTGGAGAAACTTCGCCGGGAATTGCCGAAAAGATTTCCCGACATGGAATTCAACTTCGACACCGGCGGCATGTTGACGGCGGCGCTGAACTTCGGCTTGCCGTCGCCGATCAACATTCAAGTGGAAGGCAACAAGCTCGAAGTCGCGCGGGACATCGCGGAAAAAATCCGGGCCTTCGCGGAAAACATTCCCGGCGCCGTGGACGCGCGCATTGCGCAACGGCTCGACGCGCCGCAAATCCGCGTGGACGTGGACCGCGTGAGGGCCGCCCAAATCGGGCTGACGCAGGAAAGCATCGTCAAGAACATCGTCACCGCGTTCAACAGTTCGGTGAACTTCGCGCCGTCGTTCTGGATTGATGAGAAGAACGGCAATCACTACTTCATCGGCGCGCAGTATCGCGAAGAGAACATCAAATCAATCGACACGCTGCTCGACATTCCCGTCACCGACAAATGGCAGCCTGTGCCGATTCTGCTTCGCAACGTCGCCAAGGTGAGCCACACCACCGCGCCGACGGAAATCAATCACCTGAACATCACGCGGGTGATTGACGTGTTCGTGAGCGCGCGCGGGCGCGATGTCGGCTCGGTGGCGACGGACATTGAAAAATTCATCGCCAAAATCCGCAACGACCGCGCGCAAGTGCCGGAGGGCTACTTCATCCAGATGCGCGGCGAGGTGAAATCCATGCGCGAGTCGTTTAGGTCTCTCGGGTTCGGGTTGGTGTTGGCGGTCGTGCTCGTGTATCTCGTGATGGTGTTCCAGTTCCGCTCGTTCCTCGATCCGTTCATCGTCATGTTCGCCGTGCCGCTCGGCTTGATCGGCGTGGCGTGGATGCTGTTCGCGACCGGCACGCACCTGAACATCCAATCGCTCATGGGCCTCATCATGATGGTCGGCATCGTGGTGAGTTTCAGCGTGCTGATGGTGGAATTCGCCAATCGCGTCCGCGCCAACGCCGAAGCGAAGGGCGAACAAAAATCCGCGCGCGACGCGATTTTGGAAGCCGCTGAGATTCGTTTGCGCCCGATTCTCATGACCGCGCTGGCGACGATTCTCGGTCTGACGCCGATGGCCATCGCGGGCGGCGCGAACATTCCGCTGGCGCGCGCAGTCGTGGGCGGCGTGGCCGCGGCGACGCTGCTGGTGCTGTTCGTTGTTCCAATCTTGTATCTGTGGCTCAAGAGGGATAGAAAAGCTGCGCCCGAAAACATCAACCAATAATTCCATGCAAACTCATGTTCTCCGTCCCGCTGCGGTTGTGGTGAGCCTCGCCGGGTTGAGCGCGCTGTGCGGCTGCGGTCTTTCGACGACCGAAGCTCCGCCGAAAGCCGCGCCGCCCGCGCAAGTGCAAGTCGCGCACGTCAAACGCGGCGACGCCACGCGCAGCATCACTCTGCCGGCGAACGTGCTCGCGTACCAACAGGCCACGCTCTATGCGAAAGTCGGCGGCTACGTGAAAACGGTGGCTGTGGACAAAGGCGATTCGGTGAAAGAAGGGGCGTTGCTCGCCGACATTGAAGTGCCGGAGTTGATTGCCGACCGGGCAAAGTTCGCGGCGGAATCGGAAGTGGCGCGAATCGAATTCAAACGTGTTATCGAAGCGCAGAAGAAAGCGTCCGACCTCGTCGTGCCGCAGGCAGTGGACAACGCCAAAGGCAGGTTCGACATCGCAAAGGCCAATCTGGAACGCACGGAAATCCTGCTCGGCTTTGCAAGAATCACCGCGCCGTTTTCCGGCGTCGTGACGAAACGGATGGTTGACCCCGGCGCGTTCATCCCGGCGGCGACTTCGGGCAGCGCGGCGCAAAACGCTGCGCTGTTCATGCTGATGGATTTCAGCAAGGTGCGCGTGCAAGCCGCGATTCCCGAGAACGAAGTGCCGTTCATCAAGAACGGGTTGGTCGTGAAAACCATCGTCGAGGAATTGCCGGGCCGCGTGTTCGAGGGCGCGATCACGCGTTACTCGCGGGCGCTCGACGAGGCCACGAAAACGATGCTCGCCGAAATCGAGTTGGCGAATCCGCAGGGCGACTTGCGGCCCGGCATGTATGCCAGCGCGCGCATCATCGTCGAGCGTAGGCCAGACGCGCTTGTAATTCCGAGCGACGCGCTGGTGGTCGAGAAGACGCGCAACACGGCATTCACCGTCGCCGATGGGAAGGCGAAGCGAGTCACGATCAAGGCAGGATTTAACGACGGTGGCTGGGTCGAAGTGCTCGACGGATTGAAATTGGACGAAGCGGTGATTCTGGCCGGCAAGCAGGCATTGAACGACGGGCACGCGGTCAGCGTGACGGAGGCGAAGTGAAACCAAACACCAGAGAAGCTCCAAGCCCCAAGCACCAAACAAATGCTCCGCGCGCCTGGGTTTGGAGTTTGAGATTTGGTGTTTCTTTGGTGTTTGGGGTTTGGGGTTTGGTGTTTCATGCCGATGCGCAATCAACGAACAGGATTTCCCCGATTGATTTACCGACCGCGCTGCGTCTGGCCGGCGCGCAAAACCTCGATGTTCAGATTGCGCGGGCAAAGCTGGCGGAGGCGAAAGCGAATCACGAAAGCGCCGTCACGCAGTTCTTCCCGTGGATTTCGCCGGGCATCACGTATCGGCAGCACGATGACAAGATTCAGGATGTCTCGGGCAACATCATTGATGTTCACAAATACTCTTACGCGCCCGGCGCCACAGTGGGCGTGCAACTTGACCTCGGCGATGCAATCTACAAGGCGCTCATGGCGAAGCAATTCGCCAAAGCCGCCGATCACGCGTTGGAAGCACAACGGCAGGAGAGCGTACTCGCGGCGGCGCAAGGCTACTTCGAGTTGGCGCTCGCGCAGAGGACGGTGGGCGTGGCCAATGAAGCCGTGCGCATCGCGAGCGATTACGAGTCGCAACTCAGTCACGCCGTTGAAACCGGCATCGCATTCAAGGGCGACTTGTTGCGCGCGCGAGTGCAGGCGGAGCGGAACCGGCTGACGCTGCGCCAGGCGCAGGAGCAACAACGCCTCGTCGCCGCGCGGCTCGCACAAGTTTTGCATCTCGATCCCGCAGTTGAACTGATCGCGCAGGATTTTGAACTCGTGCCGCTAACGCTCATCGCAACGAACGCCGCGCTCGACCCGCTCGTGCAACAAGCCATCGCGGCCCGCCCGGAACTCAAGCAAAGCCAGTCGCTCGTCTTCGCCGCGCGCGAGGGGAAGCACGGCGCGGCTTACGGCCCGCTGATTCCGACGCTCGGGGCGCAAGCTTTTTGGGGCGGCCTGGGCGGTGGACACGATGGCACCGCTGACACGTTCGGCGGACAGCAGGACTACATCGTCGGTGCGAGTTGGCGCATCGGGCCGGGCGGGCTGTTCGATTTCGGGCGCGTGCGTTCGGCAGAGTCGCGGCAAAAGATTGCTGAGTTGACGCTGGACAAACTGCGCGACGACGCGATGCGGCAGGTGATCGAGGCATACACGCGCTGGCAATCGCTGGGCGACCAACTGGCCACGGCCAAACGCGCACTGGCTGCGGCAGAAGAAGGCTTGCGCCTGGCGCAAGAGCGGAAGGAGTACGCCGTGGGCGCGGTGTTGGAGACGATCCAGGCGGAACAGGATCTGACGCGGGCGCGGCTCGATTATTTGAAGGCGATAGCGGAATTCAACAAGGCGCAATACGCGTTGAGCCGGACGATTGGAAAATTGTAAGCGGAAGACGTGTCGCCCCCGCGACTTGGATTTACAGGGGGAAATGGTTCTCTACTTTGGACAGAGAAACAGGTCGTCAGAATTCATTCTAGGACCATTGTCAGCGTGGACGGCCGGAAGCCGGACGTGGAGGGCGCGCGCAAGCACGGCCTCCGCTACGTGCATCTGCGGTTCGGTTACGACGGTGTGCCGGCCAGTCGCGTCGCGGAACTCGCCAAGCTCACCGCTGAAGTGAGCGACCTGTTTTTCGTCCAGTGCCGTCACGGCCTGCATCGCGGATCTGCCGCCGTCGCGATCACGCGCTAAAACCGCGCCGTGATTGCAAAGCGCACTTGGATCGGTTCGACGGGGTGAAAATGGAGTTCCTCGTTCGGCGCGGCGGCAGGTGCGACGCGCGATTCGTAGGCGTACTCAATGTCGTGATCGCGGCGGTTGAGCAGGTTGAGGATTTCGGCGGAGACGGTCCAGGTCTTGTTGAACTGCCAGCCGACCTGGGCGTTGAGCAGGATCGTTTCACCCGAGCGGAAGCTCTCGTCCTCGATCAACGGGCGTGGACCGAAGTACCGAAAACGCAGACTGCCGAAGAACCCATGCTCCGCGCGATATGTGATACCCGCGGCCACGACGCTCTCGATCGCGCCGGGGATGTGATCTCCCGCCGGGTCGTGGTCGCGAAACTCTGCGTGTGAGAAGGAAAAATCCGCGTCGAGCGTCAGCGTTTTGGTAATCCGGTAGTAATTCGCGAACTCGACACCGTAACGCCGGCTCGGTCGGCTGGCCTCGGTCGTGCCCGCATCACCGACAAACACCAATTCCGAGTCCACGTCCAGCCACCAGAGCGCGAGCGTGCTCTGCAAGCCGTCCACGGCCAAGGTGCGCACGCCAGCTTCCGCGCCATAGGTGCGCACGAGCGGATCGGCGCGATTGACGGCCTCGCCAGTGACGGGATCCACCGTCGTCGTCGCGCCGCGACCGTCGTTGCTGTGGAATCCAAGTCCGCCTTGGACATAAACCTCCGTCTTGGCCCACGGACCGAACACCAACGAAAGCTTGGGACTGGCGATGGCGTCGCTGCGCGTGCCGGAGTTCGCGGTGAGCGAGCTTTGGACGTCGTAGTTGTAGAAATCGCCGCGCACACCGGCGGTGGTGCGGAATTTCTCAGACCAGTGGATGTGGTTCTGGTAGTAAAGCCCCGCGCTGGTCTGGGTGATCTCATCAGCGCGCGTTGTGGCGGAGAGCATCGTGGCGGTTCCGAATTCGTCGAACGTGGTTTTGTCCACGCGACGGCGCGCTTGGGTCTGGAAAAGTCCGTTCTCGATCCAATCATTGCGGACCTGAAGGCCGAAGGTGTTTTCCATGTCGCGCGCTCCCAAGTGGCCGAGGAGCGTGTGGCTTGCGTTGAATCCGGCGACCCAGCGCTTGTCGCGTTGCTCGAACTGGTCGCCACGGTTCGTGTCACCGAGGAAGTAGGTGAAGTTGGAGAACAGGTCGAGGTCGTAGTAGAAGGCGTAGCCGGCGACCTTGGTCTCGGAGTCATCCGCCGTGTGATGCCACTCGGCTTGCAGGCTGTACCGCTGGGAATTGCCGCCGGTTGTGTCGTCGAGCGAACCGAAGAACGGCACGAGGCCGGACTTCACCGCGCTTTGCGCCACCTGGTCGCTGGAATCCCATTCGCCGTGGTAACCGCGCGCGGTGATGCTCCAGCCGTTGGCGTCGTTGCCCTGGCTGTAAGTGAGCTGCCCGTTGAGCCGCCAATAATCATCCGGCTTTTCCCAGGGGCCGTCGTGATGATAAATCTCCGCGGCGCTGAGCAGGTGTCCCTGGCCCAGTTCCGGCGACACCGCGAAGACACCACGACCAAAGCCATACATGCCGCCCTCGGCGATGGCAAAACTCTGTGGGAGCACCTTGAACGTCTCGAGGTGCGCCGCGCCCGCCGAGGCAAAGTCGCCATTCACCGCGTAGTACACGCCTTTTTGATAATTCACGCGTTGCACGAGTTCGGGAATGACGATGTTCAGGTCCGAGTAGCCCTGGCCGTGGCCGTGCGTGGGCAGGTTCACCGGCATGCCCTCCAGGCTGGTGAAGAAATCCGTGCCGTGGTCGAGATTGAATCCGCGCAGGAAATACTGGTTCGCCTTTCCGCCGCCCGCGTGCTGGGTGATGATGACGCCCGGCACGGTTTCAAGAATCTCGCCCGATCTGAGAATCGTGCGATCCGCCAGTTGTTGCGCGCCCACCGTGCCCTGGGTGGCGGATTCCGCGGTGCCGATCAAGCTGTCGGCCCGGCCTTCCACCACGACCGTGTCCAACCGTGTTGGCGGGTCCTGGAGAGCAGCGCGGTTGGATGCGGGTGCGTTGGTGTCCGACTGCGCGGAAGCCGTGGCCCCGAGCGAACAAGTCAACAGCGCTAGAAGGATCCGGCCGGCAACCACGCCCGCGCCGTGGAGCAACAGCGTCGTCAGCATGAATCCCGCAGCGAACGAAAGGAGACTCGCCGAGACGGGCATCTCCCTGCCGTGCGCCAGCCCGTGGAAGAACGCGAAGAAGCCAACCAGTGCCAGGCTCACGCCGGCTTTGAGGCGCTTCCGGGTTGCAATCAGAACGCCGAACAGCGGCACCGACAGCAGCACCATCCATTCGACGCCCGGCAAACCGACTCCCGTCGCTCCGGCCAGTCCGCCCAAGCTCATCACTCCAACGAACACGAGGGGCAGCCGCCACATCGCGCAGCCTCCTTGTTGCGCGGCCCATACGCCGATGGCAAGCATGACGAGCAAATGATCCCAGCCTTGGAGCGGATGGCTGAAGCCGGCAGACAAGCCAGTCCCACCTCCAGGCAACGCATGGGCCTCCGCCATAACCGGTGCGAGTTGCAACACCGCGCCTGCCAGAAACAGTTTCTTCAAGGTCGAGTTCATTGTCCGACGGAGCTTTTCGTTGGTTGCGTTCTCTGCGCTGTGACGCCCGCCGGTCGTCGTCCGCGCGGACTCCCAGATGATCCGATTCGCAAGTTCGCCCGGATGCGTGGCCTGAGCGACGATGTGTCGGGCGTGTCGTGTTTGTTTCGGGATCGTCGCAGGGACGATTTGAACCACTTGGCCGGCGGTTGCAAGTAATCTTTCTCCAAGGCCGCGTTTCCCGGGCTTCCAGCGGCAACACTTGCCCAAAGCGCGAAACCAGTGCAAGCTCTGCCGGCGGTTTGACGATGGCAGTTACAGCAACGACGCAAGTTGAGGACTGGCTTATGTACCCACTAAGGACGCACCGACAACTATTGCTGGCAGCCACGCTGGCGGTTCACGGTTTCGCAGGGTTTGCAGAGGAAGCGCGCCAGTTGCGACTGGGTCATTTCCCAAACTTGACCCACGCCCAGGCAATTTTTGCGCGGGCCGGCGGGCAATTCGAACAAAAGATCGGTGTGCCGGTCCAGTGGACCTCCTTCAACGCCGGCCCGACTGCGATCGAAGCGATGTTCGGCGACGCCATAGATGCTGCGTTCGTGGGACCGAACCCGACGATCAACGGTTTCATCAGGTCCAAGGGCGCGAAGTTCGTGATCGTTGCCGGCAGTGCCAGCGGCGGCGCCGGGCTGGTGGTGCGAAAGGACGCGGGCATCAAGACAGAAAAGGATTTCGGCGGCAAGACCATCGCCACTCCGCAACTGGGCAACACGCAGGACGTGGCCGCGCGCATCTGGTTTGGAGCGCGCGGTTACCAATTCAAGGAGAAAGGTGGCTCGCTCACGTTGGTGGCGCTTTCCAATCCCGACCAACTGACGCTCTTTCGGCGCAAAGACATCCATGGTGCGTGGACGGTCGAGGCGTGGCTCGCGCGGCTGGAGATCGAGGGTGGCGGGGAACTTTTTCTCGATGAGAAGACGCTCTGGCCCGAGGGCCGTTACGTGACCACGCACCTGATCGTTCGCAAGGAGTTCCTCGCAAAGAATCCCGTCCGGGTGCGGAACCTCCTGGCCGCGCTCGTGGAAGTCACTCAACGGATCAACGCCGACAAGACCGCCGCGGCGAAAATCGTCAACGCCGAGTTGAAGCAGGAAACCGGCAAAGCGCTGCCGGACGCCGTCATTGAGAGAGCGATGTCACGCGTGGAGTTCACTTGGGACCCGATCAGTTCCTCGCTGCGCAAATCGGCGGATGCCGCGCACAAGGTCGGGTTTCTCAAGACCGCGCCCGATCTGAGCGGCATCTACTCGCTCAAGCTGTTGAACGAGGTGCTGAAGGAAAAAAGCCTGCCGCCCGTGGCGGAATAGCCATCGCATGGACGCCAATTCAAAAGCCGGGGTCGCGGCCAACGATTCCCGCCCGGCCAAACTGCGGCTGACCGGCGTGACGAAGACCTTCCACAGCGCCAGCCAGGTGGTCGAGGCGTTGCAGCCGGTGGACCTCGAGATCACGGAAGGTGAATTCGTCGTGCTGTTCGGCCCGTCGGGCTGCGGCAAATCCACGCTATTGAACTTGATCGCCGGTTTCGAGGAGCCGTCTTCGGGCGAGATCACCCTGGACGGCCGGCCCGTCAATGGCCCGGGCAACGACCGCTTGATGCTGTTCCAGGAGCACGCGCTGTTTCCTTGGCTCAATGTCATAGACAACGTAATGTACGGCTTGAAGTGGGAGGCAGGTTATCGCTTCCGGCGCAAGGCGCGCCGCCAGAAGGCCCTTGAACTGTTGCGCATCGTGCATCTCGATGAGTTCGTCAAATCGCCCATCCACGAGCTTTCCGGCGGCATGAAACAGCGCGTGGCGCTGGCCCGCGCGCTGGCGCCGGACCCGCAGGTGCTTCTGATTGATGAACCGTTTCCCGCCCTCGACGCGCTCGTGCGCGCCAAACTCTACACCGAGTTGCAGGATATCCTCGTGCGCACGCACAAGACGATCCTGTCCGTCACACACGATCCGCGGGAGGCGGCCTGCCTTGGGGACCGCGTGGCCATCTTTACCGACCGGCCCGGACGCATCAAAGCCGAGATGAAGGTTGCCCTGCCGCGCCCGCGCGACATCAACGATCCGCGGGTGGCCGAATACGCTGGTAAGATCGCCGCCCAACTGGAAAGCCCGCTTGAAAAGGAACCCGATTACCAGATATAGGCTCTACGTCGTCGGGTTCTACCTGCTGCTGATCGCCGCGTGGCAGTTGGTGTTCGGCCTGAAGCTGATTCCCGAATACCTCTTTCCCGCGCCTGCGGACGTGGCCAAGCGGCTCTTGGAACTGGGCGTGGACGGGATGCTCTGGCCCAGCGTCAAGGCCACGCTGTTTCGCATGGCTGTTGGTTTTGCCATCTCCGCCGCGATCGGTCTGGTCGTCGGCTTGTTCATGGGCACGAGCCGTGTGGCCAACCTCTGCCTCAAATCGCTGTTTCTCGGTTTGCAAACCTTGCCCACGGCGGCATGGGTGCCCATCGCGCTGCTGTTTTTCGGATTGAGCGAACGTGGAATTTATTTCGTGATCATCATGAGTTCGATGGCGGCGGTCGCCATCGCCACCTCCGACGGCATCCTGCACATCCCGCCGATGTATCTTCGCGCCGCGCGCACGCTGGGCACGCCCGGCTACGCGATTCCATCGCACGTCATTCTCCCCGCGGCACTGCCGAGCATCGTCACCGGCATCAAACTCGGCTGGACGCTGGGCTGGCACGGCGCGGTCTCGGCTGAACTCATCAAATCCAGTGTCGGCCTCGGCTACCTGCTCTACATGGGCCGCGAGTTGAACGACGCTGCGCAAGTACTCGGTATCATGGTGCTGACCATCCTGTTCGGCCTGCTGCTGGATTGGTTTCTCTTCGGCATCATCGAGCGGCGCGTGCGGATTCGCTGGGGACTCGAACGCCCCGGTTGACCGATCATTTCCCGCTTTTTCAGTCCCGGTTTTTGCCCTAACTTCCCCCACATGACTCTGGCGGAGCAGATGACTCAACTGGCCAAACAGGCCAAAGCGGCGTCGCGCGAGCTGGCGAAGCTCACGACGGCGGAAAAGAATTCGTGCCTGGCCGCCATGGCCGACGCGCTCGAAAAGAAGACCGAAGCACTCAAGCAGGCCAATGCGCTCGAGATGGAAGCTGGCGCGAAGCTGGGTCTTTCCCCTGCCATGCTTGACCGGCTCAAGCTCGACGACAAACGCATCGCGGCGATGGCGAGAGGCCTTCGGGAGGTGGCCGCCTTGCCCGATCCGGTAGGCCGGACGCTCGACGAGCGCACGCGGCCCAACGGGTTGAAGCTCCGGAAAGTCTCCACGCCCATCGGCGTCGTCGTGATCATTTACGAATCGCGCCCGAACGTGACGGCGGACGCGGCGAGTCTGTGTTTCAAGTCCGGCAACGCGACGATTCTGCGGGGTGGCAAGGAAGCGATGAACTCGAACCAGACCATCGCGCAAACCATGATCGAAGCCGGCAGGCGAACCCTCGCCCACTTTCCCGAACACGCGATCCAGGTCGTACCCATACCGGACCGCGAGGCAATTCCCGCGCTGCTGGCGCTCACCCAATACGTGGACCTCTGCATGCCGCGCGGCGGCGAGGGTTTGATTCGCGCCGTTGCCGAGTGCTCGAAAGTGCCGGTCATCAAACATTACAAAGGCGTCTGCCATGTTTTCGTGGACGCCGACGCGGATTTGAAGATGGCCGAGGACATCGCTTTCAACGCCAAGTGCCAGCGCCCTGCCGTGTGCAACGCGATGGAGACGTTGCTGGTGGACAAGGCGGTCGCGGAGAAATTCTTGCCCGCCGTTGCGACGCAGTTGTGGCAGAAGCATGTGGAGCTTCGCGCGGACGAAACCGCCTTCAAGCTGCTTGACGCAACACGCAACACGCAACACGCCGCCAAGCTCAAACCGGCGCACGAGCAAGATTGGTTCACCGAATACAACGATTACATCCTGAACGTCCGCGTGGTGGACGGCGTCCAGGCTGCGATTGACCACGTCAACCACTACGGCTCGGCGCATTCGGACGCGATCGTCACGCGCAACGAAGCGCGCGCGAAAAAGTTCCTCGCCGAAGTGGATTCCGCGACGGTTTATTGGAACGCTTCGACTCGCTTCACCGACGGCGGCGAGTTTGGCATGGGCGCGGAGATCGGCATCAGCACCGACAAGATCGGCGCGCGCGGCCCGATGGGTTTGGAGGAGTTGGCGAGCTACAAATGGATCGGCCTCGGCAATGGGCAGGTGCGGACCTGATTGATGCGCTTGTCAGGCTGCGGGATTTCAGACAGATTCCCACCATGCAAGCAGCGGTCAAAAGTGATTTCGTGAGCGTGGCAGACTACCTGGCCGCCGAGGAGGCCAGCCAGATCCGCCATGAGTATCTCGGTGGTCTGGTCTATGCGATGGCGGGAGAGACGCTCGCTCACAACCAGATTTCGCAAAACCTGCTGTTTCAGATCCGTCCGAAAACCAAACGCGGGCCTTGCCGTGTCTTCATCAGCGATATCCGGGTGAACTTTCACCTCCGCACCGATGAGTATTATTACTATCCGGATATTGTCGTGACCTGCGACAAGCGCGATACGCACCTGCGCTTCATTCGTCACCCGAAGGTCATCATCGAAGTCCTCTCTGAAAGCACCGAGCGCGTTGACAAGCGGGAGAAGTTTTTCGCCTACACGAGCGTTGCGTCTTTGGAAGAGTACGTTCTTGTCGCCCAAGACTCGAAAGAGGTGACCGTGTTTCGCCGCGCCGACGGCTGGAAAGCGGAAAAAGTGTCCGGTGCAAAGGCCCGGGTCGCGTTCCAATCGCTCAAGCTCTCGCTTCCTCTCTCGGCCATCTACGAGGGCGTTTGAATCCCACTCTCGACCATCCGTCCCGGGATGCGGCGACGGCCATCCGCGATGCCCTGCCTGCGACCGGCCTGTTCGCCGGCCACGACTGGCGCATCGCGCCGGCACCGTTCGCGCTCGGCGCGGAGACGGCGGAGGAAATCGAATCACTCGGCCGCGTGCTGCTCCAGTTTTATCGCGCTGTCAACTTGCTCTACCGCAAGAGCGCCGAGGGCAAACAACCGGAATGGGTCGCGCAGTGGCTCGATCGCGGCAAGCCGCTCGCCCTCGTGGAACTCCAGCGATCTCCGGCGTTCAAGAGCGACGTGCCGCGCGTCATCCGCCCGGACTTGCTGCTCAGCGAACAAGGCCTGAGCGTCACGGAGCTGGACAGCGTTCCCGGCGGCATCGGTTTGACCGCATGGCTGAATCAAACCTATTCCAAATCCGAAATCCGAAATCCGAAATCCGAAATCCTGGGTGGCGCGGACGGGATGTTGCGTGGCTTCGCATCCATCTTCGGCGACGCAGCCCAGGTTCGCATCGTGGTTTCCGAGGAATCGGCAACCTATCGGCCGGAAATGCAATGGCTCGCCGGACAACTCGGGCCGCGATTCACGGTCCACGATTCCCGATTCACGAGCTTCGCGGACGGCGACGCGGTTTATCGGTTCTTCGAGCTGTTCGATCTGGCCAATGTGCCGAACGCTCAGACGATCCTCGACCTGGCCGGCGCCAGACGCATCCGCCTCACGCCGCCGCCCAAGCCGATGTTCGAGGAGAAAATGCTTTTCGCCTTGTTGTGGAATCGAAATCTCGCTGGTTTCTGGAGGCAGGAACTCGGCGAGGGCTTCTTCAATCGCCTGCGCAAACTCGTCCCCTACACCTGGGTCGTGGATCCCGCGCCACTGCCGCCGCAGGCCGTCATTCCGGACTTGAACCTCACCGATTGGAGCCAGCTCAAGCCGTTGTCCCAGCGCCAGCGCGAATTGATCCTGAAAGTCTCCGGCTTCTCAGCCCACGCCTGGGGCGCGCGCGGCGTGTTTCTTGGCAGCGATCTTTCCCATGATGACTGGGCGCGGGCCGTGGATGACGCCATTGCCCGCTTCAACGAATCGCCTCGCGTGTTGCAACGTTACCACAAACCCGCGCTGGTCGAAGCGCCGTGGTTCGACTTCGGGCGCTCCGAGGTCGTCGCCATGAAGGGCCGCGCGCGGTTGTGTCCCTACTATTTCGTCGCTGGCGACGGTGACGCCGCGCGCCCGCAATTGGGCGGCGTGCTGGCCACGATTTGTCCCGCCGACAAGAAAATCATCCACGGCATGAGCGAGGCGATATTCGCGCCGTGCTCTGCATGACGCTCCCCGAATACACGCTGCTGGCTGCCAGTTCCCTGTTCGTCATCGTGGATCCGGTGGCGACCGTGCCGGCGTTCCTGGCGATGACGCAGCACGACACGCCCGGACAGCGCACGAAGATGGCCGGCCTGGCCTGCGCGGTGTCCGCCGGGGTGCTGCTGGTGTTCGCCGTCGCCGGTAAGATCATCTTCCGATTTCTGGGCATCACCATGCCGGCGTTTCAAATCGCCGCGAGCATCGTGTTGTTGCTGGTGGCGCTGGACATGTTGCGCGCGCAACGCTCGCGCGTCCAGGAAACCACCGAGGAAACCACCGCCGGCGCGGAAAAGGCGGACATCGCCATCACGCCGCTCGCCGTGCCGATGATCGCCGGGCCGGGCGCGATCTCGACGGCGATCCTGCTCCAGACGCAGGCCGTGGGCTTGGCGCAGCACGTGGCGCTGTACCTGTGCATCCTCGCCGTGGCACTGGCCAGTTACGTCATCTTCCGTATTGCGGCCCGGGGCGCGCGCTGGCTCAGTCCCATCGCAATGAGAATCACCACGCGGATCATGGGCCTGCTGCTGGCGGCGGTGGCGGTTCAATTCCTCGTCAACGGCCTGATCGGACTGAAGCCGCAATTCCTCGACGCCGCGGGTTCAACGCCGGCTCGGTGAGCTGGAGAAAACCGCTTGCGCCGCGGTCCCGATGCGGCATCATCCCGGCGCACTTCGGGATCGCGGGGTGGAGCAGCCTGGTAGCTCGCAAGGCTCATAACCTTGAGGTCGCTGGTTCAAATCCAGCCCCCGCAACCAATTTCGACCCCGCGCTTGGGTGCAAGAGCGGGGCTTTCCTTTCCCGGCCCTGAATCCAATCAAACGCCGACGTTTGCAGCGCTTGCCGGGCAATGGAACGCGTCGGTTTTCCACCTAAGCGGTGCAATCGCCAGCCCAACTGCGCGTCTCGTTCGATGGGAAAAAAGCGAAACGCCGAGTCGGCTGCCCAGTCAATTTCGGCGTTTTCGGTGGTGCGGCTCACTTTGGCTTTACGAAAGGTCGCTTCCTTTTCCCATTCACCATAGCGCGAGGGCGTCTCGACTTGGAATCCAGCCCGGCAAAGGCTTTCCACGTCACGATTGCTGGCGCGGGTCACCTCTTCGGCAAGTTCGTGAAAGATGTCGAAGTCACGCGAGTAGCGGGCCGAATCGTCGGCGATATTCAGCACGACACCACCGGCAAAATGGCTTTCTTCGCTCCGGTTACCGGCGAGGACGGCCAGGACGTCTTTTTGTAAAGCGGTAAGAGGCATCGCTGCAACTCCTGGGCAGCCCACCAAGCGCGGCGGTCGCCGTATTCCCGAAGGTGTTCCACCACCAAACACACATCCTCCAAGTGACGAACGCGCGCTGCCGGATGCCAGAACCAAAAGCACTCCGAATGAGCGCGCACCAAGGCCATCGCGCGCTCGCACAACTCCCGCGGGGCCGGCGTGGGCGGCGGTCATTCGCGCAATTCACCGTGCTCGGCAGCCAAGGCAACAACCTACGGACGCCACACAGGGCCGGCAAGGAATCGTTGCCGGCCCGTGGCGGCGGGCATGGAGGCTGGCGCTACCGCATCGCCTTCGCGGCGATGTCGCGGCGGAAATGCGCGTCGTCGAAATGGATTTGCTCCACGGCGGCATAGGCGGCGGCTTGCGCGGTTTTCAAATCGCGGCCCAAAGCCGTTACGCCCAGAACGCGTCCGCCGTTCGTGACGATTTGCCCGTCTTTCAACGCCGTGCCGGCGTGGAAAACCTTTGTCAGCGGCAGCGCAGCCGCGGCGTCGAGGCCGGAGATGACTTTGCTTTTGGCACGACTGCCGGGATAGCCGCCGCTGGCCATCACCACGCACACGCTCGCCATAGGAATCCATTCCAGATCGTATCGGTCGAGCGTCCCGCTCACGCTCGCGTCGAGGAGTTCGACGAGATCATTCTCCAGCCTGGTCAGATAAACCTGCGTCTCCGGGTCGCCGAACCGCGCGTTAAACTCCAGGACTTTCGGGCCGCCCCGGGTGAGCATGATGCCGGGATACAAGATGCCACGATAATCAATTCCCTCCGCCGCGCAGCCGCGCATGAAGGGATCGAGGATTATCCTCGCGGCGTCCGCCAGTTGGGCGTCGGTCAAAAACGGCGTTGGCGAATACGCCCCCATGCCGCCGGTGTTCAAGCCGAGGTCGCCGTCGAGCGCGCGTTTGTGGTCTTGCGACGTCGGAAAAAGTTTCGCTGTTCTGCCATCGCAAAGCGCGTGGAGCGAGATTTCCACGCCTTCGAGAAATTCTTGAATGACCACTCGTGCGCCCGCGGGGCCGAAAGCATTGCTGACCATCACCATGTCCACGGCTCTCTCGGCTTCGGTCACGTTCGCGCAAATCAAAACGCCTTTGCCCAACGCCAGGCCATCCGCCTTCACCACACAGCGACCACCCAGGGTTGCAGCGAAGGCCTTGGCCGCCGCCACGTCATGGAACATGCCTGCGCGCGCGGTTGGGATTCCATGTCGCTCCATGAAGCGTTGGGAGAAAACCTTCGACGATTCAAATCTCGCGGCTCTCTGGTTTGGTCCCCAAATCCACAGCCGGTTCGCCTGAAACAAATCCACAATGCCCAGCGCGAGCGGATTGTCCGGACCGACGACGGTAAGATCGGGTTTCTTTTCCTGCGCGAACGCGAGCAGCTTGGGCAAATCCTCCGCGCCGATGCTCACGCACTCAACAGCCTTCTCCGTTTTCTCCGTTTGCTCCAGTTGAATCCCTGCGTTCCCCGGCGCGCACCACATCTGCGTGACGTGTGGCGACTGCGCCAGCTTCCATACCAGCGCGTGCTCGCGTCCGCCCGAACCGACGACGAGAAGTTTCATGGAATCCCTCGCAGGCCATTATCCCGGCAAGAGCGGATGGGTCCGACCATTCGAGACCGAAGCTCCGGTGAACATCGCATCTCACACGAGGCTAGTGGTTCGGGCGATGCCATCAACCTATGGCGCCGTCTTTCGGCTTGAAGCGGAAAGGTCCTGCCATTCCGCGGTACGACGCGGCAAGCTCCGGCTCTGTCCTGCGCATCTGGCGGCGCCGCTGGTCCGCGATCCGGTTTGACCCAAGTAAGCGCCTTCATGCCGCGCATTCTGTCGGCGGCGGTGGGAGCGTCAAGACTTGGGACGTGACGCTTGAGATCGGCACGATAGCCAACGTCGGCAGACCCGGCGGGGCAAGAAACCAGGCTATCTGATCGGGCAAAGTCCGTGACCGTGACAGAGTTTGGCTTGCCCGCCAGTTCAACTCGGACAGCTCCCGGTCTGGAGGTCGCGGCACAGATGGCACGACATCCCAAATTTCCAGGATTTTTCTATTGCATCCCGATTTCCGCCGCCTACCCTGTCGCGCTCGATTCCATCGGAAAAACACTGTGAACGCTGAACTTTGCCGCAAGGCCCTGGAGAAGGTGGGCAACCCCAACGTGCTGGTGAACCTGGTTTCGCGCCGCGTGCGCCAGTTGAATTCGGGCGGCGGCGGCGCCAGCCGCCCGCTCATCGCCGACGCGACGCATCTGGGCGCGGCGGACATCGCGCTGCGCGAAATCCTCGAGGAAAAGATCGGTTGGGAATTGCCCGAACCGACGGAAGTGGTCCGCCCCGCGCCCAGGAAGCGCAAACGGCACTGATTCGCCGCGCAGCAGCCTGATTGCGCGCAGCCAGCCCCGAAAACTTTCCGGGCTGGCTGCGGTTGTTTATGTCCGACATCGTCCACAACCCAAAGGCGCGCCGCGACTATCACATCCTCGAGACGTTCGAGGCTGGGATCGTCCTGCGCGGCACCGAAGTCAAGGCCCTGCGCGCCGGCAAAGGCCAGATTGCGGACGCGTACGCGATGGTGGCGGACGACGAGGTGTTCCTATACAACGCGCACATTGACGAATACGCGCACGGCAATTTGCAGAATCACCAGCCGAAGGCCGTGCGCAAATTACTGCTGCACAAGACCGAGATCAGGAAACTGTTCGGGCTGGCGGCGGTGAAGGGCAACGCGCTGGTGCCGCTTTCGTTCTATTGGAAGAACGGCAAGGTGAAGGTCGCGCTCGCCGTCGGCAAGGGCAAGGCGCAGTACGACAAACGCGAAGACCTGAAGCGCCGCGAATCCGACCGCGAACTCAAGCGCGCCCAGATGCACCGGCTCAAATCGGGTTAGCCGCCGCTGCCGCGCCTGGCTTTCTGGAGCGGCATCTTGTGCGGTCTGAGACGGTGGCGGAGCACCGTGATCCGCGGTCAAAAATTTTTCTCGCCCAAACGGGTGTTCCGCTTGAATCTAGGCCCGGAATTTGGCGTCATTTCACTGCGTTCAATCATTCCGCAAGGTGCTCAGTTATGAAGAGACTCGTGACCATCGCCATGTCGGTGCTGTTGTTAACCGGTTGCCGGCAGACACAGACCCAAACCAAATCCGCGCCCAAGCCGTCGCCGCCTGCGCCCGCCGCACCGGTGGCGACGCCGCCTGTGGCTGCGAAGCCCCGCATCGAGTTTGACGAGGTCCATGACTCCGAGATCAAGGCGGTGCTGGACCTGACGCGGAAGGATCGTTGGGAGGAGGCCCACGCCCAGGCGCGGGCGTTGCGCGACCGCGATCCACAGAATCCGACGTTGCAACGGCTCGACACCTGGGTGGCGCAGCAGGGTCAGAAGCGCCGCGAAAAAGCCCTTGAGGACGAAATCCGGAAAGTGGACGCCGCCAAATCCGTGTTCAACCCCACGATTCCCGATCTGCTCACGGAGCAAAAGAATCGCGGGCTGCCGGCCAGCAAGGACGTGCGCGACACGATTGACCGCATTGAGAACGCGCCGTACATCCCCGAAACCTACGGCAAGATCATCCGCGAGAAAGGACCGCTCTTTGACATTGACGCAGCCAAGGGACCGACCGCCAAGCTGCTGGAGAAGGAAGTGTCCATCCATCTCGACAACGTGCCGCTCGAAAACATCATCGTAAACCTGAGCCAGTCGGCGGGCGTCAACATCGTGGCCGACAAGTCGCTCGCCCCGCTCAAGCAGGTGCTGACCGTGAATCTCGACAAGGTGAAACTCGGCGAGTTCCTCAAATACATCGGCCGCAACTACGACCTCCAGTTCCAGATCGGCCAGGAGTTGATCTGGGTTGTGGACGCCAAGGACCCCAAACGGGTGATGGAGGAAACGCGGTTCTACCGGCTGAAGAAAGGCTTTGTGCTGCCGGCGCAGCTCGGTTCCGAGGAGTCCACGCGCCAGGCGGTCACCGCCAACAACATCACCACGGTCACCGAAATCCAGAAGTTCAAGAAGTTCGTCAATGACGACGCACCCCTGCTGCCGGCGATCGAGCGGGCGGTGACGAACTTGTTCACGGGATCGAAATTCATGATTGATTACGAGCGCAACCTGATCGTGGCGCGCGGGACGCCCGAGCAACTCGACGTGCTGGAGAACATCATTCGCGAGTTCGACCGGCCCATTCAGCAGGTGTTGATCGAGGCGCGGTTCGTGACGCTCTCCAAACCCGCGTTCCTGCAGTTGGGCGTGCTCTGGGAAACGGGCCGCCAGCGGCAGAGCGCGCGCACGCCTCAGGATTTCACCGGCCTGGTGAACAGCCAGAACGTTCCCAACCTCGGCGTGGGTATTCAGGAGACGTTTACCAACGTCCTCGACAGCGAAACCCTCAGCGCCACCATCAGTGCGCTCGAACAAAGCGGCGAGAGTCAGACCCTCAGCGCCCCGCGGCTCACTGTGATCAACAACCGGCCCGCCTCCATCAGCGACGGCAAGGTCCAGTACTACTACGAGGAGTATCAGGTCAAACAGACCGTTCAGCAGTATTACACCGCCTCCTCGTTCGTCCCGAGCGGCAAGCCCACCAAAATCACCGCCGGCTCCGAGCTTCAGGTGATGGCCAGCATCGCGGGCGATGGCAAACACATCCTCCTGGCCCTCAACCCGCGCGTGAACACCGACGTGCAACTGGTCAAGTTCGCCACGCTCACAGACTACGACGCGAACGGCCGCCCGCAAACCACGTTCGACATCAATCTACCCCAGTATCGCACGCAGGAACTGTCCACCCGCGCCGTCGTCAAGTCCGGCGAAACTGTCGTCATGGGTGGCGTGTTGGAGCGGCAAAAGACCACCTTCGTCGAGGCCGTACCCGTGCTCGGCAACATCCCGCTGCTGGGGGCGTTATTCCGTCGCCGCTCGGAGGTGGATGCGCCCCGTTACCTGTTGGTGTTTGTGACCGCCACCATTCTCACCGAGTCAGGAGAGTTTCTCATCTACGACGACCCGGCCGATACCGCGAACAAGAAATAGCGTGATGCCGCCGTTCCCCAACCTCAGGCCGTCCTGGATGGAGTCGCCCTTCCGCCGTGTGCTCGCGGTGGACGCGGGCAGCCGCTGCGTCCGGCTCTTGATGGTCGAAAGCCGTCTGGGGCGGCTGCGCGTGCTGCGCCAGGACGCCCTCGATCTCAAGGAGGAAGGACTTGTCTCCGCCGATGAACTCAAGGCGCACCTCCAGTCCGCCATCCAGGAATGGGGCCGTCCGGCGGTTGCGCTCGCGTTGCCGCAACAAATCACCGTCTCGCAAATCGTGGACCTGCCGCCGGTGCCGGACAGCGAGGCCCGGCAGCTCATCGGCGAGGAAATCCGGAAGCTCGGCGGCGTGAGCGAAAGCGCCATCGTGTACGATTTTGCCCGGGTCGGCGCGCCGCGTGAAAACCGCCAGCGCTTCTGGGTCAGCTTCAGCCAGGAGGGTGAGATTCAAAACCGCATCAACCAACTCGGGCTGGACGGCGAGGAGTTCCGTGAAATCACCACCACGGCCAATGCGTTGCTCACCGCCTGGCACGCCGCCCGGCCGCGCAAGCGCGATGTCGTTCTGGTGCATGTCGGCGCTCAGGGCACGACTGTTGTCGTCGTGCGCGATGGCGACGGCGTGTTCGCGACCACGTTCTCGATGGGCGGGGATTTTTTCACACGGGCAGTGGCCCGGTTGCGAGGCTGTCCTCCGGAACAGGCGGAAACCCTCAAGCGCCAGACCAATCTCATCGAAGGCAAGTTGGCCGTCGCCGGTCTGGCGGAAGTGGTGGATGGATGGGCGGCGGAGTTGAAACGGCAGTTGCACGAATGGCGGGAGCATCACCCGTCGCTGGGGAACGCGCTCACGGAAAGCGAACTCATCGCCAGTGGCGGCGTGTTCGAGCAACCCGGCCTGCTCGATTACCTCCGGACGCGGGCTGGTTTGAAATTCAGCCGCTGGCCGACGGACGGCGCGCCCGAGGCGTTGTTGCCGGCGTTGGGATTTGAGATTGCGCTGGGCACGGCGCTGCAAGCGCTGGGACATAGTCCGCAACCGGCGTCCCTGGTGCCGGCCAACCGGCGCGCCGCGTGGAAGCGCCGCCTGGGCCGCCAGCGCCTGGAATCTGTCAACGCCATTCTGCTTGCCGCGTGCGCCCTGGCCCTGGCTTTCGGCGTCTGGCAAAAACTCATGCTGCTCCAGCGCAAGCAGTCGCTGCTCGCGAAGGTAGAGGCCGGTCTGGAAACCGCCCAAGCCGATGCCGCGTTGACACGCGAAGTCCTGACCGGCTACGAAACGATCCGACCTTTGTTTGAGCGCCAGCAGGCCACGGCGGACACCCTGCGCACGCTCGCGCAACTCCAGGCGGCGCGGAGCAACCGCACCTGGTGGGTGGTGGTGCTGGCCGATCAGCAGAGTTACTTTTCACATCTCCCGGCGCAGACCACGACCAACAAACCGCCGGTGAGTCCTGGCACTGCCGAAGCCGAGAGTTCAATCCGCCGCGCCGCCACCAACGCGCCGCCCGTGAAACCCGGGCTGATCGCCGAATTGAGCGTGCCCGAGGATGCCGACAGCGCCCGGCGCACGTTGGGCTTGCTCGTCAACGATCTCAAGAAGTCGCCGGTTTTCGCGCGGGTGGACCTGCTTTCGGAGGATCTCCGGAGAAGCATCGCCGACCCCAAGGTGTTGCTGGCGGATCGTCACTTCGCCCTGGCGCTGGACTTCGCCACCACCGAGTTTCAACCGTCATCCGCTGGCAAGCGGCAGGGACCGGTCGCGCGTTCCGTGGCCCGGCCTGGTTTGACCGCCAAGCCGGCGCCGGAGCGGCCCGGCGACCGACCGCCAGGATCGTGACATGATTCGTATTTCTCCAGAACTCCAGCGCCGCAGCCTCATCCCGCTGATCGCGGCAGCGCTCGGGGCTGGTTACTTTTTCGTCTTCATGCCGCTGGGGCGAAAGGCGGACAAACTCGATGCCCCGCTCGAACAATCCTGGCGCAAACTCGCGGCCCTGCTTGGCCAGACCAACGTCACGAAGCTCGACTTCACGGCGTTGACGAATCAATTCGCCGAAACCCGCATCGCCCTCGCCGCGCTCGAATCCGCCCGCCAGGAGGCGCAGGCGCGTGTTGAAGTGGGGGAGGAGTTGCGGGCGCGGCTCGAAGCGCCGTTTCAATTGGTGGAATACGCGGGCGAGGCCAACCGCCGGAAGGGCGACCTGGCCAGACTCGCAAAGCAACAACAGGTGGCCATGGACCCGGCCGTGTTTGACGGCTTCCCGGAACAAACCGCTGATCTCAAATCACCCGCGCTGCTCTGGGCCGAGTTGTCGTTCATTGACGCGCTGTTGACCGCCGCGATCAACGCCAGGGTTACCGCCATCCATTCGCTCACTGCGCCGCTGCCGCTGACCACCGCTCCGCCGACCAACGGGCTTCGCATCCTGGCCGAACTGCCGGTGCAGGTCGAACTGACCGGGCCGGCGCCGAACGTCGCAAAGTTTTTGCAGACCCTTCCGCTGCGCACGGAGGAAATCAGGGCCGCCGGCCTTCCCGACGTTCCCACCAACAAGCCCGCGTTGTTCATTGACCGGCTCGTCTTGCGCAAGCAGACCCCCGAGAAACAGGACGAGGTCCGCCTGACGTTGCGCGCCTCGGGATTCGTGTTCCGCCCATGAAACGACAGACGCCAACACCATGTTGAACGAAACCGTCAGAAGCCGGTGGTTCTCGGCCTGTGTCAACGCGGGACTGTGGCTCCTGCTGGTGTTGATCGTCGCCGGCATCGGCGGACGCACGCCGCGCTTTCGCGAGGCTGAGGCTGACATGTCCGCTGTCTCGGCCCACATCCCGGTGACCAAACTCGCCCCGCTGTTCACGGTGGCCAGTTTGCCCAAGACGCTCGTGGACGCCGCAAACCCGAACCCGTTCGCCACGACCCATTTCATGCCACCCACGCCGCCGCCGCCGCCGCCACCGACCACGTGCAAGTATGAACTGACCTACCAGGGATTCTACCGCGCGGCGGACGGCCCGGTTCGCGCGCTCATCCGCCTGGGTGACAGCCTCGTCGCCGTGCCCGTCGGCGCGGCGGTGACAACGAATCTTTACGTGATTGCGGCAACTTTCCAGACTCTGACGGTGACGAACAGCGCCGCCCAGACCAACGTGCTCACGATCAACACGAAGAAGGAAGTCGAGGTGCCGATCAAATGAACGCGGACACGGGCTTCATTCAGAAAAAGGAAGTCGGCGATCTGCTGGTCGAGCAGGGCAAGCTCACCGAGACGCAGCTTGAGCAGGCGCGGCGGCGGCAACGCCGGCTGCAACTGCCGCAACACCGTGCCATCGTGGACCTGAGCCTCGCGTCCGAGGAGGATACCTGGCGGGCGCTCGCCGAGGTCAACCGTCTTGAGTTCGTGGACCCTTCCACGTTGGAGTTGCAGAAGGAGACGCTCGACCTGGTGCCGATCAAGCTGATTTTCCATCATCACATGCTGCCGATCGGCGGCGACGCGGAGGCCGTCACGCTCGCGTTCAGCGAACCGCCGCGTCAGATGGAAGAGGGCAATCTGCGGTTGCTGCTCAACAAACGCTTCAAGATCGTCCTTGCCACGCCCAGCGCCATCCACGCCGTGATCAAAAAGCACTTCGGCCTTGGCGCGGAGACGATCCAGAAACTGCGCGAGGAGCGCGGCGGTCCGGACTTGGACCGCGAGATCGTTTTTGACGTGCAAGGCAAGGAGGGGGATTCGGCTATCGAGGCAACCATCTCGACGTTCGTGGACCAGATTCTCCAGGAAGCGCTCCGGCTCAAGGCCACCGACATTCACCTCGAGCCCTACGCCAACGCCATCCAGCTGCGCTATCGCGTGGATGGCATCCTTGAAACGGTCCCGCTGCCGACTGACATCCGCAGCCTGCACGCCGCCTTCGTGTCGCGCATCAAGATCATGGCCGGCCTGAACATCGCCGAGAAACGGCTGCCGCACGATGGCCGGATCGCCATGAAAACCGGCGACGAGGAATACGACCTGCGCGTCTCCATCATGCCGACCAAGCACGGGGAATCCGTCGCGTTGCGCATTCTCGGCCGGCAGAGTTTGTTTCTGGACCTCGTCCAGCTCGGCATGGAGCCGGGACAGGAGTCGGTGTTCGGGCAACTCACGCAGTTGACGCAGGGCCTGGTGCTGCTCACCGGCCCGACCGGCAGCGGCAAGACCACCACGCTTTACGCCGCGCTTGCGCAGGCAAACGACGAAGGCCGAAAGATCATCACGTTCGAGGACCCGATCGAATATCAGCTCGACGGAACGGTGCAAATCCAGGTGCGCGACCAAATCGGCCTGACGTTTGCCGCGGGCCTGCGCTCGGTGTTGCGCCACGATCCGGACGTCGTGCTCGTTGGCGAAATCCGCGATTACGAGACCGCCGAGATCGCCGTCCGTGCGGCCCAAACCGGCCACCTTGTCCTGTCCACGTTGCACACCAACGACAGCATCAGTTCGGTGACGCGGCTGCTGGAGATGAAGATCGAACCTTACCTCGTTGCTTCATCGCTGGTGTGCAGCATCTCGCAACGGCTGGCGCGGAGGATTTGCCGGCATTGCACCCAGCCGGACACGGAGATTTCCCCGGGCGTGCGCAAGGAAATGGCCGCCTCGCTTGGGATCGCCGCCGGGGAGGTGAAGGCTTGGCGCGGGCACGGCTGCGTCGAATGCAATCAGAAGGGCCACCGCGGGCGCGTGGCCATCTACGAGTTCTTTCTTCTCAACGAGGCCGTCACCGACCTCATCCAGCCGGGTGTCAAGACCGGCCAGCTCCGGCCCGCGGCGCGCAAGCTAGGCTGGCGGTCGTTGAGGGAGATGGCATGGCTCAAGGTGCAGCGCGGTTTGATTCCCATCGCTGAACAGGAACGCTGGACGCGGATCGTGGATCCGACGGCGCTCCTGGGCGGCTCATGAGCCGCCCCCGAATCCTGAACCACCGGATCGCGGACTTCAGTCCGCTCCGATTTGCGATCACCGCACACCACCGGATTTTGCCAGCACCTCACACCCTCGAACGATGAAGCGGACTGAAGTCCGCGATCCGGTGGCGGGCCGGGACTTCGCCCACCGCGGCATCTCGCGTGGGTCTCGCCGATGATTCAGGAGCCGTCCTGGCGCTGTGATTCCGCCTTGACCGCCCCGGGCGGTTCGTCTGGAATCGCTCCATGAATTACCGCCCAGCTTCTTTCTCCCGCCGACAGTTCCTCAAATCGTCCGCCGTCGCCGCCGCAGCGACCGGATTGCCCGCGTGGTTCATCGCGCGCGAGCGGGCCGAGGCCGCGCCGGAAACCAAACGCCCCGGCCCGAACGACCGACCCGGCGTGGCGTTGATCGGTTGCGGCGGCCAGGGCACGGGCGACGCCAACAACGCCCGGCGCTTTGGCGATATTGTGGCGGTGTGCGACGTGGACGCCAGGCACGTCGAGGCCGCGGCGAAGAAATTCACGAAGGACGGACAAGCGCCGGCGATCATCAAGGACTTTCGCAAAGTCATGGCGCGTGCGGACGTGCATGTCATCGTCAATGGCACGCCGGATCATTGGCACACCTTGGTCAACCTGCTGGCGGTTCGCAGCGGCAAGGACGTGTACAGCGAGAAACCGCTGACGTTGACGATTGACGAGGGCAAGCGGCTGGTCAAGGCAGTGCGCGAGCACAAGACGCTGTTCCAGGTCGGCAGCCAGCAACGCAGCGACAAGAACTTCCGGCTGGCCTGCGAACTCGTCCGCAACGGGCGGCTCGGCAAATTGCAGGAGATGATCGTCGGCCTGCCGACCGGTCCGCGCGAAGGCCCCTTCGATCCCATCGCCATCCCGGCGGAGTTCGATTGGGATTTTTATCAGGGCCAGACGCCCAAACAGGATTACGTCGGCATCCGCAAGGTGGACATCGCGGGCGGCAAGGAAATGGTCAGTTACCAGAGCAAGTGCAGCCACTGGGACTTCCGCTGGTGGTATCGGTTTTCCGGCGGGCAAATGACGGACTGGGGCGCGCACCACAACGACATCGCGCAGTGGGGCAACGGCACCGAACTGAGCGGGCCGGTCGAGGTGGAGGGCAAGGCGCTCGTCGAGATGATCCCCGGCGGCTTCGATGCCGCCGCCGAATACGAGGTCCATTTCAAGTACGCCAATGGCGTGACGATGAAGGTCACGGACGGCAAACGCGCGCCCAACGGCGTGAAGTTCGTCGGGCCGGAGGGCTGGATTTTTGTCGCGCGCGGCAAGATCGAGGCGAGCAAGCCGGAATTGTTGCAGGACCCGCTGCCGGACAACGCCGTCCGGCTTTACAAGAGCGACGACCACATGCGAAACTTTTTCGAATGCCTCCGGTCGCGCCGGGCGCCCATTGCGGAGGTGGAGATCGGACATCGCTCGATCACCACGGCGCATCTGGGGGTGATCTCCATCCGGATGGGCGGCGTGAAGCTGCGCTGGGATCCTGCGAAGGAGGAATTCGCCGGGGAGCACGCCCGGGAAGCGAACCGATGGCTCGTGCGCGAACAGCGCAAGCCCTACGACTACTCGTTCATCGCATAGGTCTGATGGGACGTGGTCGAGCTGTCGCTTGCCCTCTCGGAAAACTGCCATGCCTCGAACAAAAAGGGCGGTGCGACAATTCCACTGGCACCAACTTTTGTTCGAAGGCCATCGAAGATTCCCCTCTCCCCTTCGGAAGTGGAGAGGGCAAGGGTGAGGGGTCGGTTGCGTTTCAGTTTCCGCACCGCCGACGTGAGAGTGGCGCGCACCCCCTCACCGCGGCCCTCTCCCCCTCGGCGGGGGAGAGGGAGAACGCCGCGCGGTCATCGGGTAATGGAGGATTTCGGTTTCACCGAAAACAGCGAAGCACCAAATAAAAAGGGCAGGCAAATGCCTGCCCGGAGCTGACTGCCAATTGTTGGGCGATCCCCTACTCCGCCACGGCTTTCTTCTCCTTTTCCTTCTTTTCACCTGCGGGTCGTTCAGCGCCCTCGGGCTTCGGGCCGAACCTCACCGACTGGGCAACCAGTTTGCCATCATCGGTCTTCCTATACTGACCCCCGACCACTTCGCCGACCACGCCGTCGTCCAGCGTGGCCGGTTTGCCCGCCTTCATGATCCGCGTTTCGGACGTGATCTGGAAGGTGCGCTCTCCGACCGTCACCGTCTTGGCAGTCTTGTCTATGGCGGTGACCTTGCCGTTGTAAGGAATCGCGCCTTGCTTTTTCTCGCCCTTCGGCGGCTCCTTCTTCTCAGTGGCCGCCTTGTCATTTTTCTTTTCCTGCGCCAACGCCGACACCGGCGCCGCGGCGACCAGCGCCGCGAGCAGGCCACAAACTGCGATTCGAATCGTGCTCTTTTTCATTCTATTGATGGGTTGATGGTGATTTCCTGCGACAAGCCATTGCTACCAGACCCGGCCTGCCGCGCAAGCCCTTTCTCGCAGACGGTCACTCGACCGCCGTATTCATTTCTTTTCCACCGGCTTCCCCGATTTTTCCCAGCCCTTGAAACCGGGCGCGAGATCGTAGAGCGACTTGAATCCCATCTGGCTCATCTTCGCGCAGGCGCGGGCGCTGCGTCCGCCCGCCGCGCAATGCACCAGATAGGTGCGCGACCGGTCCAGCTTGCCGGCCTCGTCCGCGAAGTTGCCGGCAAGGAAATCGAGGTGGACCGCGCCGGGAATGTGGCCTTCGTCAAACTCCTTCTTCGTCCGGACATCGAGCACGATGTTCGTCTTGTTCTGGCGGAGCTTGTCGAACTCGGCCACGTCCACCCGCGGCACGGCGTTGGTTTCGGCGGCCGGCGCCGCGGCCAGGCCCAACACGCTGAGAATAACCGCATGAAAAAGTTGCCGGTTCAGTTTCATGGCTCCCGATTCAATGACGCGCTCATCGCGAGAAGCTCGATTCGCGGATGACGCTTCTTCACCAGCTTCCCTCCGCGAGCAGGGTGGTGATTCGCTTGGCCAGGTCCGTTGCCAGCAGCGGCAGGGCCTGGCGCTCGGTGCTCGTCATGTCACTGCCCACGCGGATGAGCGTGAACCCGGTCACCGGCTGGTCCAGCAGCAGTTTCCCCGTGCCGCGCTCCCGGGCGGTGACCTGCGCCGTGAGGCTCACCCGATAATCCTTCACCGTCACGATGTCGCTCGGCTGATAGCTCAACTCCTGCCGGAAGTAGCGCGTCAACGCGCCCGTGACGACGATGTCGCCCTCGTCCCGCGTGGCCAGCCGGAACGTGCCGTCGCGCTGAAACTCCTTGCGGAGCGCCCCGGTCACCGCATCGCCCAACCGCGCCTCCTGCGTGCGATTCGCGAACGGAGTGATCTGGACGGAGCGTTCGCCGGCGGCGGTGCCGTTGGCCGGGCCGAGTCGGTAACCGGCGCAACCGGCCAGGACCAGTCCCGCGCAGGCGAGCAGCGGCAGACGCGGCGGGCGCATGTCACTTGCCCGTCGCTTCCACGCGCCGCTTGAGGGTGTCAATGCGCCTCCGCGCCTCGGTGGCGTAGGCCGAGTTGGGATCGTTGTTGATGACCTCGTTGTAATAGACCAGCGCGCCGTTCCACCGCTTGCGTTTCTCGTAGAATTTCGCCGTCTCGAAACTGCCGCGCGCCTGCTCCGTCTTGAGCACCGACATGATCCTCTGCGCCTCGGACACGCGCCGGTCCTTCGGGTGCAACGTCACGAAATCCGACAGCATCGCCACCGCCTGGCCGGCCTTGCTCTGGTCGTACTCGGCCGTCCTGGCCTGCTTGCGGTAGGCGATCCCGGCGCGATACAGGGCGTCGGCTGAAATCGGGGGCCGGTCGTGGTAGCGGTCGGCCGCCCGCTCGTAGGCCGAAACGGCGTCCGGATAATGTGCCTGCTTTTCGCGCGCCGCGCCGATGCGCAACTGCGCGTGCGGCGCCACCTCGCTGTACGGCCCGCTCTTCACGATCTTGTCGAACATGTCCGCCGTCCGCTCCATCGAGGGAAAGAACGGAATGTAGCCATACAGTTTGAACCGTTGCCCGGCGAGAAAGCGGCTGGCGATGAGGTATTGCCGCTGCAACACTTCGTTCACGTGCTCGCTCTTGGGATATTTCTCCAGGATTTTCTGGTACTCCTTGAACGCCCGTTCGTCGTCGTGCTTCGCCTCGTAACAGCGGCCCGCGAGATACTGCGCCCGCGGCGCGTAATCCGACAGCGGCCAGGTCTGCACCGCGTGACGCGCCGCCTTGAGCGCCGTGCTGTAATCGTGCTGATTGAACGCCGCCTGCGCCACGTCCACCTGGTCCTTGGCCCGGGCCCGCCGCCATTTGCCCTCGCCGCCGACCGGTTCGTAGGTCCAGCCCTCGCCGGGCGTGTAGATCAGCGGCGCGGGAGAACGGAACGGCACCAAAGCCACGGCTGCCGTGAGCAGGAGCAAAACGGTGACGCGACGGTTCATGGCGGGACGGTAGCGGCGGCCAAAAATCGAGTCAAGGGGTTGTGCCCGCTCATCCGCGGTACACCACCATCACGCCGAAGTCCGTCATCAACTTCTGCGTGCCGATGTCCAGGTGCGTGTAAGTCAGCGTCGTGATGCTGATGATGTTCGCCTCGCCCACCTTGGCGAGGAAGCCGGACACCACCTCGTCGAACTTGTCGTGCCCCACCTCGATGCAATCCGTGTGCTTGATCGTCTTGACGCGGATTTTCCGGTCGGTCTCCTTGGCGGCGACCTCCAGCGGCACGAGCGGTTTTTCGATGAGACTCTCGGTCGGTTTGTTGTGGACCGGCACCTTCAGGTGCATCTCGATCTTGGCCGCCGCCGACGAAGCGATGGGATTGACCGGATGGGCCGCGTCGTGAACGGGGGCTGCCACGTGCGGCACAGACGCGGGCGCCTGGGGGATGATGATCTTCTCGCCGCACGCCGGGCAACTGATCTCCGATCCGGCCCCGGAACTGTCCACCGCCAGTTCCTGTTCACATTTCGGGCAATTGAAGACGATGTCCATAAACTGAGGCGTTGCTTGGTTTCACCGACGCCGCAGCTTAGGACCCGCCCAACGCCAAGGCGAGGGAAAAGTTTCCGGCGAGGAATGCGACCCGGCACTCCGGCCAAACTCCCTCTCCTCTCCGTGAATCTCGGCGTGGCACGTAGGGCGCCCGGTGGCCGGTTTTGGAGTGCGGCGGCTGGCGGGGAACGGGGATGACACCGCTTTCACTCGCGCGGAGCGGTGGGACGGCTCCCGCACGTCAGAGTACGGGTTGCCGCTCCGCGGGAATGAAAGCGCCGTCGCCCGCTTGCCCTGGCCGGCGCACTCCACACAACCAACAACACATTGAGACTTTTTTCGCGGCGATAATCCTTGATGGAAATTCGCAGGTCTGATTGCCTAACCCCATGGTAACAGCCGCCGTTGCAAAAACCAACCGTGCATGCGACCGTATATGGCCTGCGGCACAATCATATTGTTAGGTGCGAGGATGACTGCAATTCGATCGACAACTCCAAAATTCAAACGGTGGATGGCTGGCTACTCCGTCGGCTTCGCGGTGTTGTGCATCTTTTTTGTGAGGGATGACATTAACCTAAATTACTCTCCAGTTTGGGTTGCTTTAGGGGCTCTCGTGTGGATCCTCGTGTTCGTTGGAAATGCGATCTACAGCTTCGGCTGCCTGACTGTTCCCGTGAGATGCATTTGGAAAGTGACTTTTCCGCTAATCGCGCTATACGTGACCTCCTCTTGCGTCGTGGATTCCGTTTGCGCGCCGTCAGAAGGACTTCTTGTCAATGTCCTCTCGGGTGTCGTTGCCATCGCTCTGCTCTATCCAAGCTTCAGAGCACATTACTCAATCAGCTATCGTCGAGAAAGACCTCCATCACTCTCGCGGTCTAGCTCCTAATCACCAAAGGATGGAAAGGACCGGAGCGCGTGTGGGACGTCCGTTTGGTGGTGAGGGTTGATAGCGCGGAGCGTCTTTCCCATCCGGTGTTGAGCCCTCCCCTCAAACTGGCTCCAAGGTCCGCTGCGCCTGCGTCCTCCTGATTTTTGCTTTTGACCGTCCGTCGCCGTGCGCCGCTCCCATTGAGCAGGCGGACGGTTGCTGGAGTTTCCTGATCCCTCAGTGCAACCGTCACGCGCGCTCCCCGGCGGCCGCTGAACTTGGCCGTGGCGATGAGTGGCCAACACTCACCTGGTAATCAACCAAACCGCGACCACGAGGGCGACAACAGTCAACCACGCCATGCTCCCATACAGTCTGCTGACCCACGGGACGCCTCGGCGGTGGCGCAACCGCCTGTCGGCTCTCAAGAGCAGTTCGATAAGCAAAATGGAAAATGTGAAAAGCAACACCGCGCCAAGCAGTCCGTGCTGTTTCGCTTCCCGCTGGAACCGGATCACTTGAGTCCAAAAGGCCAGCAAGATCCAAAGGATGAATCTCGTCGCGAACCATGATCTTTCGGATTTCTCCGACATGGATTTGAAAATCCAATTGCCAGGTGTGCCGGGAGTTGATCAGGAAACTATCGCGATGTTTCGATGAACATGATTGCAGCGCCGGGCACAGCCCCGGCTAGTTTCCAGGGCAAACGTCCCAACGAGCCGGGGCAGTGCCCGGCGCTCCGGTCCATTGGGAGGCGGTTCACTCATAGGACTTTTCCAACTGCTTCACCCGCTTCCACACCGGCGAAGTCTGTGGCGTGCGGTCCTTGACCGCCTTGAAGAGTTGCTTCGCCTCGTTCGGGGCTTCGCGGGTGATGGCTTCGCAGAAATCCAGTTCGATCCACGCCTTGCGCGGGTCCTGCAACTGCGGGCCGAACTGCTTGAGCCAGGTCCGCGTGGCCGCGCTGCCCTGCCGCTGCGCCGCGGCCAGACTGTCGCGCAGATTGTAGGGCAGGCCGGCGAGCGTTTCCGGATTGATTTCGCGGCCGGTGGCCTGCTTCTGCCGCGTCTCCTCCTCGTTCTTCACCTTCTCCCAATAGACGAACAGGTGGTAACCGCAGTAGATCACCACGATGACGATGAAGGCGGTGATGAGCTTGGTCACGATTCCTCGATGCGTTGGATGCGCGCGCCCAGGCCGCGCAGCTTGGTGTCAATGTTCTCGTAGCCGCGGTCAATGTGATACACGCGATTGACCTGGGTCGTGCCCTTCGCCGCCAGTCCGGCCAGGACCAGGGCCGCCGACGCGCGCAGGTCGCTGGCCATCACCGGCGCGCCGCTCAAGGGCCGGCCCCCTTTCACGATCGCGCTCGGGCCTTCGATCTCGATGTCCGCGCCGAGCCGCGCCAGTTCGCTCACGTGCATGAAGCGCGATTCGAAAATCCGCTCGGTGATGATGCTGATGCCGGGCGAGAGCGCCATCAACGCCATCATCTGCGCCTGCACGTCGGTGGGGAAACCGGCGTAGGGCAGCGTCGTCACGTCCACGGATTTGAGCCGGCCCTTGCGGCGCGCGACCAGGTCTGCGCCGCGCCGCTCCACGGTCACACCCGCCTCCTGCAACTTGTCGGACACTGCGCGCAGATGCTCGGCGCGCGCGCCTTTGAGCGTGACCTCGCCGTTGGTCGCGCCGGCGGCAATGGCGTAGGTGGCTGTCTCGATGCGGTCGGGAATGACCTCGTGCTCGGCCCCGTGGAGTTGCTTGACGCCGGTGACGGTGAGCGTGGGGCTGCCGATGCCGGAGATTTTTGCACCCATCGCGTTGAGGAATTTCGCCAGGTCAATGACCTCCGGCTCGCAGGCCGCGCTTTCGATGACCGTTACACCCTCGGCCAGCGTGGCGGCCATCATGACGTTGGCCGTGCCCAGCACCGTCGAGCCGGCGCGCCCGCCCAGAAACATCGCCGCGCCCAGCAGCCGTTTCGTAGTCGCTTCCACGTAGCCGCCCTCGATGCGGATTTTGGCGCCGAGCGCCGCGAGTCCTTTGAGGTGCAGGTTGATAGGCCGCGCGCCGATGACGCAGCCGCCCGGGAGCGAGACGCGCGCCTTTTTCAACCGCCCGAGCAGCGGCCCCATGATGCAGATCGAGCCGCGCATCTTGCGCACCAGATCATAGTCGCCCTGGCCTTTGATCTTCGCCGCGTGGACGCGCACCGTGCCGTCCTCATAACTCACCTTGGCGCCGAGCCAGGTCAGAATCTGGCCCATGAACCGCACGTCGCTGAGTTTCGGCACGCGATGGATGACGCACGGTTCAGGCGTGAGCAACGCTGCCGCCATGATCGGCAGCACGGCGTTTTTCGCGCCGCTGATCTGCACCTCCCCGTGCAACGGCACGCCGCCTTTGATGAGAAAGCTGTCCATTGGGAATCAAGGGGTTAACGAAACCACAGATGGACACAGATGGACACAGATAAGGACATTCAACCTCCCAATCTCGTCGTGGTTCGGATGCGTGCGCCGCGAGCGTCCGAAACATTTGTGTTCATCTGTGCTCATCTGTGGTTTCGCTTCTTATCTTACCACCCGTTCAAACTCAAGTTTGGGGTGCTTGAAGTTGAGGATCAGGCCAACGCGCAGGCCTGTGATCTTGAGATAATTCATCATCTTCCCGCGCTCCTCATCCGTGATGCGCTCAATCGTTTTGCAATCCACGATAATCTGATCGAACGCGATGAGGTCCGGCACGTAGAACCCGACGACATTCTGTTTGTAAATGATGTCGAAACGCCGCTGCTGATGGCTCGCGATGCCGAGCAATTTGAAATCCACCACCAGTGCGTTTTCATAAACCTTCTCGCAGAACCCGTGGCCAAGGGTGTTGAGGACTTCGAACGCGCATCCGATGATCTTGTGCGTCTCCTCCTTCAACAGGAAGCGTTGCTCTGCACCCGCCTTCAAATCAGGCATCTCATCGTTGTTCATCTGTGTCCATCTGTGGTTTCGCTTCTCAAGCCCGCCTCGCAACCAGGATTCTCTGACGGCGACTGTAGTCCTCCCGCACCGCCTCGACAATCCACTTTTGCGCCTCGAAGATTTGCCTCACCGCCCCCGCCTGGCCGTCGCCAAACTCGACCATCACCCTCCCGCCGGGCCGGAGCCGCGCGGGCGAGCCGGAGGCCAGTTGCCGGAAAAACGCCAGCCCGTCCACCCCGCCGTCCAGCGCCGCGCGCGGATCGAAGTCCCGCACCTCCGGCTGGAGCGTCCCGATCTCCGCGCTTGGAATGTAGGGCGGGTTGCTGATGATGAGATCGAACCGCGCCTCCCCCGGCAACGAATCCAATCCATCGCCGTGGACGAACCGGACGCGATCCTGGACCCCGTGGCGCGTGGCATTCGTTTCCGCCACGGAGATCGCTTCCGGCGAAACATCGGTGGCGACGACCTGCGCCGCCGGGCACTTCACTGCGAGGGCGATTGCGATGCATCCGCTGCCGGTGCCGAAGTCCAGCGCGGTTGAGGGTTGAGAGTTGAGAGTTGAGAGGAATTGCCAGGCTGCTTCCGCCAACAGCTCGGTTTCCGGGCGGGGCACCAACACGTGACGGTTCACGCAGAGTTCCAATCCGCAAAACGAGGCCGAGCCGACGATGTGTTGGAACGGTTCGCGTCTCCCCCGACGCCGCACCAGTTCACGCACCGCGCTGACTTCGACGGGCGACAGCGCGCGCTCGAAGTTCAAATACAAGTTCATCCGCGGCAGCCCCAGCTGGTGCGCGAGGAGCAACTCGGCTTGCAGGCGCGGCGACTCGACCTCCTTCCTGGCCAGGAAGTCGGCGCTCTTGTGAATGACTTCGAGGACCGTCACGCCGGAAGTTTAGGGCCCGCGAGCCGGGTTCAAAGTCCAATCGTGCTTACAACCTGGGCGAGTCGGACCCGGCAGCGCAGGCTGAAACAAATTGCTTTGCCCCCGTCTGGTTTCTGCGCGAAATGGTGCGCGTGCAAGTGCGTTTCCTCCTCGGTCCCGCCGGCAGCGGCAAGACGTTCCGGTGTCTGGAGGAGATCCGCGCCGCGCTGGCGGCCTCGCCGGAAGGCCCGCCGCTGATCCTCTTGGCGCCGAAGCAGGCGACCTTTCAACTCGAGCGCCAGTTGCTCGCCCATTCCGCACTGGCCGGCTTCACCCGGCTGCACATTGTCTCGTTCGAGCGCCTCGCGGAATTCGTGCTCGACGCACTCCGGATCGCGGCGCCGGAGTCGCTCAACGAGCAAGGCCGCGTGATGGTGCTGCGCGCCTTGTTGATGCGGAGGCAGGACGAATTGCGAATCTTCCGCGCCACCGCCCGGCTCGGCGGCTTCGCACAGCAGTTCAGCTTGCTGTTGCGCGAATTTCAACGGTACCAACTTTCGCCCGACCGGCTTGAGAAACTCGCGGCCAAACCCGGCGCGCCGCCTCGTTTGCGCGACAAACTCCATGACGCCGCGCTCCTGCTCCGCGACTACACGGATTGGCTCAAGTCCCACCGACTGCGAGACGCGAATGATTTCCTCGACACAGCGGCGGCGGCGCTTCGCTCGGAATCCGCGGCGCGGGACGGAGTCTGCGCGGCGCAAGGACTGTGGCTCGACGGTTTCGCCGAGATGACGCCACAGGAGCTCGATCTCCTCTCCGCCTTCATCCCCGGTTGCGGGCTGACAACGCTGGCGTTCTGCCTCGACGCGACGCCGGACGGCGAAACGTCATGGCTTTCGCCGTGGTCGGTCATCGCGCAGACCTTTCGCCGCTGTCACGCGCGGCTCGCCAATTTGCCGGATGTCGAGGTTTCCGTGGAGACGCTGCCCCGCGATCCGAACCGCAGCCGCTTCGCGCAAAGTGCGCCGCTTGCCCGTCTCGAAGAACTTTGGACCGGTGCGGCAGCACCGGTGAAGGGTTCGGACAGTTCGAACAGCGCGGATGCCGGCAAGGTTGGCCCGCCGGAGTCAATCCGCCTGGTTGTCTGCGGCGACCGCGAAGCCGAAGCGACGCTCGCGGCCCGCGAGATTCTGCGGTTCGTTCGCGACGGCGGGCGCTTTCGCGATTGCGCCGTCATTGTGCGCGAGCTTGAGCCGTATCACGCCAGCATCGCGCGCGTTTTCCGGCGCTATGAGATTCCGTTCTTCATGGATCGCCGCGAACCTGTGGCCCATCACCCGCTGGCCGAACTGACCCGCTTCGCCTTCCGAACCGTCGTATTTGGCTGGCGACACGACGATTGGTTTGGCGCGCTCAAGTCCGGTCTCGCGCCCGTCGCGGAGGACCGGATTGACGAACTGGAGAACGAAGCGCTCGCCCGCGGATGGGAAGGCAAGACGTGGCGCGAGCCGCTGGCCATCGAGGGCGACGGCGCGCGCGGCCGGTGGTTTGAAGGAATTCGAGTCCTAGTGGTGCCGCCGTTTGCGAAGCTGGCCGATGCCTTGGCAGCGAACACGCGCGGGCCAGCATCCGCTCCCAGTGGCGACCAACTTGCCGCCGGGCTGCGCGCGTTTTGGGACGACCTGGAGGTGGAGACGACTTTGGAGCGATGGACGCTGTCCGCCGGCAATGGCTTCCACGCCGGCCAACTGAATCCGGCGATGCACGCAACGGTGTGGAGCCAAATGCACAAATGGTTGGAAAACCTCGCGCTGGCATTTCGGACGGAGGCCATGCCGTTGCGCGAGTGGCTGGCGGTCATGGAGGCGGGACTCGCCGGCCTGACCGTGGGCGTGGTGCCGCCCGCGCTGGATCAAGTGCTCGTCGGAGCGATTGACCGGTCGCGAAACCCGGACTTGAAACTCGCACTGGTGCTCGGCTTCAACGAAATGGTGTTTCCCGCGCCGCCCACGGCTGGGATGCTGCTGACCGAAGCGGATCGCGCCGCGCTTGAGGGGCATGACATTTTCCTCGGACCGACCGCACGGCAGCGCCTGGGTCACGAACGATTCTACGGCTACATCGCCTGCACGCGTGCCCGGGAGCGGCTCATCGTCACCCGCGCTCTGCGCGCCGCCGACGGCGAAGCGCTGTATCCGTCGCCATTGTTCGAACACATCAAGCAAATCACTGGCGTCGAGGAGGAGAAGTTTGACGGCGTCGTGGACTGGCCCGAAAGCGAACACGTCTGTGAACTGGCGGCGCCGGTTCTAAAATCCTGTGGAGTAGAGGCCGGGCTGCCCACTTCGCCGGCATCCCGGCTTGGTGAACTCGCTGCCTTGCCGGCATTGGCACCGGTCCTTGAAAGGTGGAGGCAATTCCAGGCCATCGGCCGCGAGGAGCGGCTCGGCGGCCTGGCCGTGCAAACCACCTACGGCCACGAACTCAAAACCTCCGTCAGCGCGCTCGAGGATTTTGCGGCGTGCCCGTTCAAGTTTTTTGCCGCGCGCGGGTTGCGGCTGGAGGAACGGAAGACGTTCGAGTTTGACCAGCGCGACGAGGGCAGCTTCCAGCACGAAGTGTTGCGCGAATTCCATCGGCGCGTGCAAGCCACCGGCCGGCAATGGCGCTTCGTGAACACGGCCGAGGCGCGCGTGATCGTGGAGAATATCGGCACGGACCTGCTGGCGGTGTTCGGCGGGGGCCGATTCTCCAAGACCGGGGCGGGCCGGTTCACGGGCAAGTTGTTGATCGAGCGCCTTGGTGATTTGGTCGCGACACTCATTGGGTGGATGAAGCATTACGAATTCGATCCGGCGCGCGTCGAACTCGGTTTCGGCCTCAATCCCGATGATCTGCCCGCGTGGCGGCTGGAGTTGCCGGATGGCCGCGCGTTGGTGCTGCGCGGACGGGTTGACCGCGTTGACCTTTGCCGCACCGACGACGAAACGGCGCTTGCCGTGGTGATGGATTACAAGTCACGCGCCCGTGCGCTGCATCCGATCAAGCTGCATCACGGCCTGGAGCTTCAACTTCTGTCGTATCTCGGTGTGCTGCGCCACCTCGCCTCGCCGGAAAAATTTCTCGGCGTCAAGAACCTGGTGCCCGCCGGGGTGTTCTACGTGCCGCTCAATCCCGCCGCCGCTTCCGGCGCGGGCGCGGCGCGAAGCGAAGTCCTGGCCGGCGACGAGGCGGCGCAGCGCACGGGCTTCCAGCATCGCGGGCGCTTCCTGGCCGATGCGATCAAGCACTTCGACAACCGTGGAGCGACGAAAGGCGAGCAGTTCCAGTATGCGATCAATCAAAGCGGCGAGTTCCGCCAGCGCGGCAACGAGGCGCTCCCGGGCGCGGAGTTCGAGGCATTGCGCGAAAAGGTTGAACACCACCTGCGGGATTACGCGACCCGCATATTTGAAGGCGAAGTGACGGTGTCGCCCTTCCGCGCCGGAAATGAAACCGCGTGCGACCGATGCGATTTTCGTCCCGTCTGCCGGTTCGATCCCTGGACGCAGCCGTATCGGCAATTGCGCCCGCCCCCCAGACCGGAGGCCGCCGTCGGTCAGAAACGAAAGGCGTCCACATGAGCGCGGCGGCGACGACTGCCACGACCGGTTTCACGCGCCAGCAACAGGCTGCCATCGAGTGCGGCGGCAACGTGCTCGTGGTCGCCGGCGCGGGCACAGGCAAGACGCGCACGTTGGTGGCGCGGGTGCTGCGCCTGGTTGCGGAGGAAAGAGTGTCGCTGGAAAGCTTGCTGATGGTGACGTTCACCGAGGCTGCGGCGGCGGAAATGCGGGCGCGGCTGCGCCACGAATTGCACGCCCTTCAAGCAGCGCGGCCCAATGACGAGCACCGGGCCGGACAACTGGCGTTGCTCGACGTGGCGCGGATTTGCACGCTGCACAGCTTCTGCCTGCAACTCGCGCGCGAACATTTCCACGAACTGGGGCTGGATCCGCAGTTCGGCGTGCTGGACGAATCCCAGACGCGACCGTTGATGCGGGCCACACTGGATGAACTGCTCGAACGCCACTACGGGGGCGACGCGGCACAGCACAATTCGGTGCGCGCGCTCGTTCGCGCGATGGGCCGGGGCGGCGATGACAAAGTGCGCGGATTGATTTTGAAGCTGCATGAGTATTCGCAATCGCTGCCTGATCCAGCGAGGTGGTTGAACGAGCAGGAACGCAGACTGGCGCAAGTGGAACCGGCAGAATGGCGGCGGTTTTTCCTGGAGGCCGTCATTGCCTGGCGACGGGAGTGGGAGGCGGAGTTGGCCGCCCGCGAAAGCGGCGCTCCAGCCGTCGGGTTGTGCCTGGCGGCGCTGCGGCAAATCCCCATAAGTCCATCGGCCGCCGAGGCGTGCTGCGCGTTGAAGGCGGTCGTCGAGACGGATCGCGATGCTGCGAACTGGCCCCGCGGCACGAAGAGCAAAGTTCGCGCGCTGCTGGGGGAATTCTTTGCCGCAGCCGCATTTTTGTTCGAGTTGTCTCCGGATGATGCGGGTGTCGCCCCATTGGCGCAGGATTGGGAATGGTCGCGACACCACCTGACGGCGTTGGTGTCGCTCACGCGCGAGTTCACGGAGGAGTTCGCCCGTGCCAAGCGCGATCTGGGCGGCGTGGATTTCGCCGACCTGGAGCAATGCGCGCTGCGGTTGCTGCGTGAGCCGGCGGGCGGCGGCCCAACCGCCACCGCCCGTGCGTGGCGCGAACGGTTGGAGCACGTCTTCGTGGACGAATACCAGGACATCAACGACGCACAGGACGCCATCCTTTCAGCTTTGAGCCGCGAGGGGGACGATGCCAACCGCTTTCTCGTCGGCGACGTGAAGCAAAGCATTTACCGATTCCGCCGGGCGAACCCCAAAATCTTTCAGCGCTACAAAGCCGCTTGGGAACCAAAACCGGCCACGGCGGATCCTGCTCCTGCTTCGGAGGGCCAAACGTCCGATCAGTCCGACGGACCTGCGGCCTCGTCCGGAACGGCCCTTTCGCTGACGGAGAATTTCCGGAGCCGCGAGGGCTTGTTGCGATTCATCAATCCGCTGTTCAGCGCCTTGATGCGGGCGGAAGCCGGCGGCGTGAATTACGAAGCGTTAGAATTTGGCATGCCTGCCCAGCGCGCGGCCCTGGCCGCGAAACCAGGAGGCGCGACGAACGTGGAGTTCCACCTGATCACGCGCGCTAGGCAGGACACCGGTCCCGAGGAAACTGAGGGCGAGGATGGCAAGGCTGTTGAGTTGGCCGACCTGCCGGCCATCGAGCGCGAGGCGCGCCTGGTGGCGGGCCGCCTCCTGGCCCTAAGGCGCGAACGGTTTCAAGTGTGGGACGCGGAGCAGAAGGCATTTCGCGACGTGCGTTGGAGCGACGTGGCGGTCTTGCTGCGGTCCCCCGCAGGGCGGGCGGAGGCGTTCGCCAAGGAATTCTCGCTCGCGGGTGTGCCGGTGATTGCCGCGCGTGCCGGCTTCTTCGCCAGCCTCGAAGTCTCCGATCTGCTGAGCCTGCTCAAACTGCTGGACAATCCGTTGCAGGACGTGCCGCTGCTGGCGGTGCTGCGGTCGCCGCTCGTCGGCATGTCGCTGGAGGACCTTGTAGAAATTCGCGCTGCCGCCAGGAACGAACTCTTCTGGACGGCGTTGGTGCGGTTGCCAGGAATCCAAACTCCGGAGTCCAAAGCCCAAAGCCCGGGTCGGGCGGCGCTGATGGGCAAGGTTGAATCCTTTCTCGCGCAGTTCAATCGCTGGCGCGATCTCATCCGCCAGACGTCGCTCTCGCAGTGCCTTGAAACCGCGTTGTCGGAGACGCATTACGAGGCGTTGCTACTGGCGGGCGAACGCGGCGTCGAGCGCGCGGCCAGCGTGCGCCGGTTGCTCGACCTGGCGAGGCAGTTCGATCCGTATCAACGGCAGGGCTTGTATCGTTTCCTCCGCTTCGTCGAGGCGCAGGAGGATGATGACCTGGACCTGCCGACCGGGGCCACGCCAAACACGGACGCGGTGCGGCTGTTGAGCATCCATAAGAGCAAGGGCCTGGAGTTTCCGGTGGTCGTGCTCGCCGGTCTGGGCACACGGTTCAACGAACAGGACCTCAACTCGTCCGTGCTGGTTCACGAGCGGTTCGGCCTTTGCCCAAGAATCTCACCGCCGGAAATGCTTCAAGGATATTCCGGACTGACACACTGGCTGGCGCGAAAGAGCGAACGGCGCGAGTTGCGCGCCGAGGAGTTGCGGCTGTTTTACGTGGCGCTCACGCGCGCGCGGGACGCGCTCCTGCTCGTCGGCACGACGGGCTGCAACGTCTCCGCGGCGAGCTGGCAGAGCGAGCAGTCACCACCTCTCAACGCGACAACCATCGTCAATGCGCGAAGCCAACTGGACTGGCTGTTGCACTGGTTGCCCCGGGCGACCAAGTCGGCCGACTGGCACGATGATAGGAGCGGCGGGAATGATCTGTTACGCTGGAAGGTCCACCCGGCGGATGATCCGGCTTTCACCGCAGCCGGTGCCGCCGTGAAACCGGGCAACAGCACCGCCATCCCTCACAGCGACGAGAGTGCGGCCATTGAAGCGATCAAGACTCGGATCGCGTGGCAATATCCGTTCGTCGCGGCCACGAAGGAAGCGGCCAAGACTTCGGTGTCCGCACTGCGTCGGCGCATGGCTGATGAACCGGACGGCGAGTCAAAGCAATGGTTCGTAACGCGCGTTGAACGTCCTGCGGCGAGGCGTGATTCTCAGCGCAGCGCGGCCAGGCTTTCGGCGGCCGAACGTGGCACCGCACATCACCTCTTTTTGCAGCATGTTGAATTGCAGCGTGCCGGCGACGAGGCCGGCCTGCGCAAGGAAGCTTCCCGATTGAAGTCCGCGGACCTGCTCACGGTTGACCAGGTGGCCGCCCTGGATTTCGCCTCGCTCGCGGAGTTTTGGACTTCGCAAGTGGGCCAAAAGATTCGCGATGAAGCGGAACACGTGCGGCGCGAAGTGCCGTTCACGGCGCGGTTCACGCCGCGGGAGGTGGAGGGAATCGTGGGTGCGCAAGTCGGGCGGAATCTGGAGGATGAATTCGTCGTGGTGCAAGGCGTGGCCGATCTCGTGGTGTTCCTACCGGGCGGATTGTGGTTGCTGGATTTCAAGACCGACGACGTGGGCGTGGCCGATTTGGCGGCGAAGGTTGACCATTACCAGCCGCAACTGAAACTTTACGCGCTGGCTTTGGCGCGGATCCACCGGCGGCCCGTAACGGAGTGCTGGCTGCACTTCCTCGCTTGCGGGAAAACCGAGAAGCTTGCAGAAGCGGCCGGCGCGATGGCTTCCAATCCAGCGCATTGAAGCCCGGTTTTCAACCCTTCGCACCAACCAATTTTGAACCGGAGCCCGGCTTTGGGCCGAGCACTCACGCCGCAGGAGTGGGGACCTGGAGCGCCAACTGGCTTTGACTGGTTTGTTGAGTTGCTGCCGAGTTAGCGCCGGGCGATCCAGCCAAATCTGCTCCCTCGGCACCCTTTGCGGCCAATCGCACCAGCGCGGGGCGCACCAGCCGGCCCTGAAATGTGTAGCCCGCCGCGAGCGTTTCCGCGACGACAGGATCGGCAGGCGGTTCGCCCTCGGCCGAAGAGCGATGGCGTTTGAGATCGAACGCCTCTGCCGGAGCCGCGACGAAAGGAACGAGACCCACGCGGCGCGCGGCGTCGTGGCAGGCGCTCTGGAAGCTGGCCACCTGACGGATCACGTTGGCCTGGCCGGAGCGGCTGGCGCCGGTGTGCAGCGCGAACACGTGGTCCAGCAGATGCACCACCACCTGCAACCATTCGCTTTCGACGCGGCGGAGCTTTTCGGTTTCGAGCCGGAGCGTGGCTTTCTCGGTATCGTTGACCTTCTGCATGAACCCGGCGAACTCCTTGGTCTCGGCGGTCATGCGATCCGCAATCTCCTTCGCGGCGGCGACGGTCTTGTCCGCGCTCGATTGCGCCAATTCCCATTGCTGGGTGGCGCGGCCGACCTGGGTGGCAACGGTTTCGAGGTTCTGGATTTTCTCGGTAGCCGTGGTGACCGCGCTGGTTTCGATCAAGCGAAGCAAGGCCCGATACTGCATCAGGAACGGCAGCACCCCGAGCAGTGCGCCGAGCGCGACGCAGATGCATACTGCCGCGACCTCCCAGCGGCCAAGCGGCAGGCTGGCCTGCCAGACAATGAAGCAGGCCACCCCCAGCAGAAGGGCGTCGCCCAGGAAAAACGCCCACTTGGGCACGTGCAATTGCGTCGTATCGCGCATCGCAAAAATGTTACGCGGAAGTCTCCCTGGGGTTCAAGCTCGTGGCGCGGGCGACCGGGCGCTTGCTGGACTCTGGGCTTGATTACCTGGAGGCGACGCCACAAATGCGAGCTGGCAGTTTGGTCAGCGGCATATCGTCAGTTGCGTGGTCAACTCAGAAACTCCCGAGGGTCGGTGACCTTGCCGGTGATCGCGCTCGCGGCGACCGTCGCGGGCGAGGCGAGAAATACCTGTGACTCCTTGTCGCCCATGCGGCCAGGAAAGTTGCGGTTGGTGGCGCTGATGCACTTGATGCCGGGCTTGTTGATGCGGCCAAACGTGTCCACGGGCCCGCCGAGGCACGCGGCGCAACCGGCGTTCTCGGTCATTTGCACGCCGGCGTTGACCAGGATTTCCCAAATCGTCTGATTGCCCCAGCGCGTGCTTTGCAAATCGTGAACGATCTCCGGCGTCGCAGGCACGCCGAACGTATCAATGGAAACTTTGCGTCCGCGTAGCACGCGGGCGAATTCCACGAAGTCGCTCGTCTTGCCGCCGGTGCAGGAGCCGACATAGGCGCGGTCGAGCTTGAGGTTGCTCAACTCTTTGGCCTTCTTGCGCTGGCCGGGGTCGGGATGACAGGCGACGGTCGGTTCGAGTTTCGACAAATCCACGACCAATTCGTAAACGAACTTCTGGTCGCGATCCAACTCGACGGGTTCGTAGTGGGCTTGAGTTCCGTTCAACTTCACGCGGGCGTCCACGTACTCCGCCGTGCGGGCATCGAACGGAAAGAGGCCGTTCTTGCCGCCGGCCTCGATGGCCATGTTGGCGATAGTCATTCGGTCGTCCATTGAGAGGCTGGCGACGCCGGGGCCGTCGAACTGCATTGCGCGATACGTCGCGCCGTCGAAGCCGATCTCGCCGATGCAATGCAGGATGATGTCCTTCGCCATCACGCCCAACTGGAGTTTTCCTTCGAGCCGGAAGTGCATCGTCTCGGGAACTTTGAGGAGCAGCTTGCCCGTGCCCAGCACGAATCCCGCGTCCGTGTTGCCGATGCCGGTGGCGAATTCGTTGAACGCGCCGGCCATGCAGGTGTGCGAGTCGGTGCCGAAGAGCACTTCCCCAGGCCGCGTGTGGCCTTTGGCCGGCAGCGCCGTGTGGCAGACGCCGGCGTACTGCGAACCGTATTGGCGCTGGAGATGGCCCCTGGAGGGATCGAAGTGCCAGGATCCGTTGGGGTCATCAATCACATCGTAAAAGTAGGGGATGCCCTGCTCTTTCACGAAATCGCGCAGGATGTCCACGTTGCGGTTCGATTTGGAGTCGGCGGTGAAAATGTAGTGGTCGGGGATGATGACGACGCGCTGTTTGTCCCAGACCTTGGCGTCCTTGCCGAACTCGCGCTTGAAGACACCGATGGTGCCCGGGCCGCAAACGTCGTGCGTCATGAGCACGTCAGCCTTCACCCAGACATTGTCGCCGGCCTCCACGTGGGCCTTGCCGCCGGCACGGGCGAGGAGTTTTTCGGTCAGAGTCATGCGCGAATCAGGGTAGGCGACTCTGGCTCGAACTTCAACAGCGTAGATTTGCCGCGGGCGGCGGGTGCCAGCGCCCGGCAAGTGGGGCTTGCCACTCGGGACGAGCGCGCTACCTTGCGGCCATGAGCCTGGCCCCGGCGCGCGTGAACTGGGACTGATCCCAAGGCGGTATCGTCATGGCAAAAATCAAGAATTACACGCTCACGCCGGCCATCACCGAGCGGCTGGTGCGGGAGATTGAGTTGCTGCCCGAGCCGGATGTGCTGACCTACGGGAAGGAGTTCATGCCCGGCGGTTTCACGCGCAGCAAGGCGATTCGCGACCGGCTGGCGGCGATGGCGCAGGGGCAAGGGCCGCTGCCGCCGGTGCTCGTCTCGCTGCTCAATTACTCGCTGCCGTTCCGGACCACGGTCGAGGCGCTCTCGCTGGACGCGCTCAAGGAGATGTTCGCGCCGCTCGCCGTCTTGCTCGGCCATGATCTCCTGCTGCTGATCCTGCTGGTGGACGAGCGCGACGAGGTCCACAAGTTTGCCGGCGAGCAACTGGGCCAGTCGTTTCCGCCGCCGACCGACAAGGAGCGCGATCTTTCCCGGGATATCATCGCGGGCTTTGTGGAACAGCGCTTTCTCATTCCCGCCGGGACGACGATTTCCGCGCCCGGCGCGCCGCCGCCCGGCCAGCCCGATCCGCTTCTGGAGATCATGAAGGAGGCGTTGACGCGGAGTGAGAAGGAACTCACCCGGCTCAAACAGGCGTTGCAGGAGGAGAAGGATCGCGCCCAGTCCAGACTCAAAGAAACCACCGACAAGGCCGATCAGGAGCGCAAACGCCTGATCGCGGAACGCGAACAAGTCCGCGCCAAACTCGACGCCGCGCTGAAGGACAAGTCGGTCGCCGACGCGCGCACGCAGGAGTTGGCGGCGCAAATGGAGCGCGCCGTGGCCCTGGGCGTGCAGGAACAGACCACCGCGCTCGCCCGCAAATGGCTCGAGCCGCCGTTGCAGGCACAGAGCGCGATCGAAGAAACCACCGCGAAGGACTTGTTGATCCGCGCCGAGGCCGCGGTGGCCCGGCAGTCCGCGCAGGACCGCCACGTGGGAAACCGCCTGGAACTCGAACGCCGTTGCCAGGCGCTCGTTGAGATGAAGGAGCGCCTCGCGGCTGCCCAGCGCAACGCGCTGTCGCCCGTCGCCGAACTCAAACCGGTGATCCAGGAGCTGGAGACGGAGATTGACCGGTTGCAAAAGCTTCTGGTTGGAAACAAACCGCAGGGCGAACTGGCTGCGCGGCTCCTAACGGTGGTGAACACCTCGGACGACTGGGAGGAACTCCGGCGTTACGGTCAGTTCATCCATGAACTGGCGGATTTCCAACTGATTTCATCCGCCGACGAACGCAACTGCTACAACGCGCTGCATCGCAAATTCAGCCTGCTGGAGGAACGCGGCAAACCCAAAGGGCCGGATGTGGACAGCGGCTGGTCGTTGCGCGGCGCGCTGTTTCGCAATCAGCCCACGCTGCTGGTCCTCGATGGCCACAACGTCCTGTTCGGTCTGCCCGACCTGTTCGCCGCCGATTACGAGAACGACCACCCCGGCCGCAAGGCGCGGCAGCGGTTGGTGGCCGTCATCGAAAAACTCGTCGGCCCGCGCCCGGCCGTCACCACCAAGGTCTGCTTCGACGGTCCGTCGGCGGACGTGGTGCGCGTGCGTCCCAATGTCGAAATCCATTTCTCAGGCGGCACCGGCCGCGACCGGGCGGATGAACTCATCGTGTCGCGGCTGCAATTCGAGGACCTGAAATCGCTTGATCAACGCGTGTTCGTGGTGACCGACGACCGCTCGGTGCGCCGGCAGATCCTCCGGACTGGCGCGAAGTTCGTGCCCAACGATTTGTTTGCCGTGCTGCTGGCGGATTTTGATTGTCTGAAGTGATCGGAGCCTTCGGCCCGCCATCCGTGCGACGCTCACGTCACGTTGGCTCCGCCGACAAATCCAACCGCTCGAACAGCCAGCCCAGCAGCATCACGCCCAGGCCGGCTTCGAGTCCTAGCACCGCCGCCGCTGCCAGCGCCGCCACGGGCACGGCGAGCAACGATCCGGCGATCAGCTTGACGAGGAAGAAGAATCCCGTGAACACCGCCGCCGCCGGCAGCAACGCGACGATGAACGCAAGGAATTGTCCCAGCGCAAAAACCAAACGCTGTCCCGTTGCCTCGATGCCGTGCGGCGCGTCCTTTCCTGGTTGAAACCAACCCGGAAACAACAACACCGCCGCGTTGGGAATCAGCAGCGAGATCATGTTCAACATCGGCAGGACCACAGCGGCACCCGCGCCCAAGGCCAGCACCAGAGAGCCGGAGATATTCCCCTCGGCCATGCGCGGGAGCAACGCCACAGCAACGATGATCAGCAGCCAATGGACGGCTGTGAGGATGACCGCCGGCGCGAGGATTTCCCCCAGCGCAATCTGCCAGCCCCGCATCGGCAGCAATTTCAACATGTCGGCGTGCTGGAGGTCCTGCCGGAAATCCTGCCGGACCAGTTGCGGTCCGAGCAACACTGCCATGAAGCCGAGGGCCACCGCAAATCCCGCCAGCACCGCGAGCCAGTTCGAAGCCGAGGACGCGCCCCTCATGCCCATGGACACGCCGAATACCACCGCCGCAAGGATAATCCAAGTCCGCAGGGTAAACGCGTTGCCGGCGCCGATGAGATTTTTCCAAAGCAGCGCCACCGCAGCCGGACCGTGAGGTCGCAGCGGGAACGGAGCGTGTTTGGCCCTGAGCTTCCGGTTCGCCGCCTGCCAGTTGCCCGCGCGCGCCGCGGCGATTCGTTCCGCGATCTTCTGCGACGCTTCGACCGAGGCTTCTTCGAAGGCGACATCCGCGCGGATGATCCACCAGTAATGCAGGGCCAGGAGCAGCGCCGCCGGCCAGAGCGCGCTGAGCAACGCCAGCCAGTCGGTCGCCAGATAAGGCCGCACGACGAGCCGGAACGGCGAAAGCAAATACGGCAGCGGACCACTTACCAGGACTTGTTCGCCATATTGCTTCAACGATTCGAAGTCGGCGAGGTCGGCGAACCGCAGTTCCGGGATCCCGCGCACAGCCCAGACACCGACAATGCCAAGTCCGGCGAGCAACATTGCCAGCACCAGCCCGCGCCGCTTCCAGTTCGAGATGCCCCGATCCAGCATAAGCGTGCGCGCGAATGACGAACCCAGGAAATGCAAGTTCAACGTCGAGAGCATCACCCACCAACCGGCCGCGCGGATCAGTCCGTTACCAGTGCTCAACCGGGTGGAAAGGTATGTGAAAAGCAACACGGTGAAGAGGATCGCCAGTTGCGATCGCAGCAACTTGAAGTGCATGAGCATCCGCCGGCTCACCGGCGCCGGAAACAAAAACGCCACCTCGGCCTCGGTGAACGCCAGCGCCGCGCGTTTGTGCGGGATCAGCCAGGCGAGCAGCACCAGGACGAGCAACACCAGCGCGCCGATGGATTCATACAGCAGCGGATCCACGGGCAACCCTGCTGTCGCTCCTGCCCTCTCCAGCCGGCCCCGTGGGGCAAACAGAAAGCGGGAGAAATACCAGTAGAAGTAGAGGCCGCCCACCACGGCGCCGATGAGGTACTTCGGCTGTTTCAGCCGCTTGAACCGCAGCAGCAGCCGGTTCTTCGTGCTGTGATACTGGAGAAAGGCCAGCGCGGAAATCATGGGGCACGCGGCGGTTCGTCGGTCGCGCGGAAGAACACCTCTTCCAGATTCGCGTCGCCGGGGTGTTGTGAAAACTTCCGCGTAATCTCCGCGATCGTGCCGTCAATCACCTTGCGCCCGTTCTTCAAAATCAAGATGTGCGAGCAGACTTCCCCGACGAGATGCAGCAGGTGCGAACTGATGATGATCGCGGCGCCGTCGCGCGCGCGCTTGAGAATCGAATCCTTCATCCGCCGGATGCCGATGGGGTCCAGCCCGGTGAGCGGTTCGTCGAAATACATCACCCGCGGCGCGTGGAGGAGGCCGCAGGCGATGGCGAGCTTTTGTTTCATGCCGCGCGAAAGCTCGCCGGGCAGACGGTCGGATTTGTCGGCCAGTTCCAGTTCCTCCAGCAGTGCGCGTCCCGTGGCGGCCCAGTCGGCAACCTGGTAGATGCGCGAAACGAAATTCAGATGCTGCCACACCGTGAGGTAATCGAACAGCCGCGGCTCATCGGTGAAGAAGGCGAGCTGCCGCTTGGCGGCGATGGGATCGAGCGCGAGGTCGTGGCCGCACACGCGCACGGCGCCGCGCGTCGGCGGGATGATGCCGGCCATGCAGCGCAGCGTGGAGGTCTTGCCCGCGCCGTTCGGACCGATCAAACCCATGACTTCGCCGGGCTTCACGGAAAACGAAAGCTCATCCACTGCGACGAAATCGCCGTAAAGCTTGCCCAAGCCCTGGACTTCGATCATGGGCGCGCACGCTACCAACGGGAGGCCAGCGAGTAAAGCGTGCGCCTGGAGCCTGGGTGGGGTTGCGCTTCACGGCCCCGCTGAACACCGTTTCGCGCACGTTGCGGGAAAGCGGTCTATCTGGACGGGCCAAAAACCCTTCGCAGCAGATCGGTCGTGCGCGCCACGGGATTGGCCCGGATGTTTTTCTCCTCATCCGCCACCACTTTGAAAAGACCATCCATCGCCTTGTCCGTGACGTAAGCATCAATGTCCGCCGCCTCGAACTTCACCGGCGACTTGCCCGCGAACAGTCCGCCCAGCGAATCCGCCGCCGTGAACTTGCTCATCATTTGTTTGTAGCGCGCGGTTACGCCTGCCGAGTCGGTGGCCTTTTGCACCAGCGGATAAAACTTCGCGTGCAGGTTCGTCTGCGTCACTCGGCGAAAATACTGCGTCGCCGCGTCATTCGTTCCGCCGAGAATATTCTTCGCATCCGCGATGCTCATCTGCCGGATGGCGTCGCCGAACACCGGCGCGGCGGTCGGCACCGCCTGTTCGGCGGCGCGATTCATCGAAGCGATGAACTCATCCACGAGCCGGCCCTGCCCGGCGAAGCGCAACCCTTTTTCGACCGACTGCAATTTTTGCGGCATGAGGATCTTCACATTTCGGTTCGTGAGAAATCCATTGGTGCGACCGAGAAACGACACCGCGCGCTCCACGCCTTTGCCCAATGCCTCCTTCAGCCCGCCGACAATCTGTTCCTCCGGCAAGACCGACGTTGCGGCTGCGTTGGTCTTTGTGACTGCTGATTTGAGCAGATCAAGCGGACCGCCGACTGCCGGAATGCAGACCGCAAGGGCGCCGATGTAAATGCTGAGGCTGGGGATGGCGCGCTTCACAGCAGCAGACTATCAAATACCAGCCGCGCCGCAAGCGACGAAGCGATGCGGGAACTGGTAGGGACATCGCGCTGCGATGTCCCCCCGCCCACATAACCGCGGGCAGAATGGATCGCGTATTACGTGCGAATCACGTCCCAAGTTGCGCCGCTGATATGCGGTGCGGACGGCGCAGCGCGCCGCCCCTACCTGAATATTATTGTAGCGGCGCTCTGTGAGCGTCGAAATTCGGAGGCATAGACCGCCGCCACAAATTGCCCCACCGGGGCAAAGGCAATCAGCACGGCGCTGGAGCGAAACGACTATTCCGGGCTTGTCACGCCGGAGCGCAACGAAGGTTGAAGCGATTACGCCGGGTGACGAATCAAAGAATGAAGCTACCCCAAACCCGACCAACGCCATCAACGCAGATGGATTGGCTCGGTGGAATGAGGTTTGGCCTCAACCCTTTCAAGGCTTCTCCACCAGTTCAAACTCATCATCCTTGATCATGCCGACGCCCGGGGCGTAGTACTTGTGGCTGACATCGGCTTCCAACGGCGTGGTTTCGCGCAGGTGTACGCAGTGATGGAACGTGCCGGCGGGCGTCTTCACCGTCTCGTCAACCGACACGATCTCCACCCGGTCCAACGCCACCTTGGGCGCGATCTCCTGGTAAAACTTGTCGCCCACGTTCGGCTTGCCCGGAATCATCAGCCCGAAGCGCGCGCCTTTCTCGCCCGCCAGCCACGCGCTGTCGTGGTTGATGATCTTGCCATCCTTGTAATTGTCCACGTCCTCGCCGAAGTAATACACGTCGCCGGTGTTCCGGTCGGTCGCAAAGAAATTCCGCGACACTTCGATGAGCTGCCCCGCTTTTTCTTCGCGCTCCTCCAGGACGCCCGCCGTGACTCCGTCCACCATCCTGGTTTCAGACAGAATCAAAACCGTCAGCCGATCATTGCCATGAGCGAGCTTGAGCACCCGTCCGGGCTGGATTGTGATGTAGGGGTTGCTTCCTGTCGGGGCAAGGTCTGCCTTGTTCACATTGAATGTTTCGCGCCAACCGGCCTCCTTTGACTTCGCGCTCCCCTGCTCGTCGGCTTTCTTTTCCCCTGCGCTGCCTTCCTGGATTTTGGAAATAATTTTTCCATCCTCGCCGACCACCACTTCCCATTTGTGGCCATCGCGGATGATGTCGGTTTCATAGATGGTTTTGCCGTCGCGCTCTTCCCGGGCGATGTCCTCGAGTTGAGCGCCGACCAATTCGCGCTCGATCGTCTGCCGCACGGCGGCTGGGGTCTGCGCGAGGCTGACTTTCGTTTCGCCTGCCTCCGGGGATTCGGCCGCCTGCCGCTGGTTTGTGGCGCAGCCGCAAACTGCCAGCGCGACCATCGCAGTGAGTAACAGAATGCATCTTGGATTCATAGGTTGTTCCTGTCTTGGTTGATTTCGTGCCACGCGCACAATATCGAACGGCAAACATTACGAAAGGATTATGGTCTCGCGGTTTTAACCCCGAGACTCGCGGTGTCAGTCTGGTTGTGTTTCCTTTCGTGGTCTGCGCGCGTCAGTCTGTTCTGATCTGGATGAGTTCGACCCGGTCACCGGTGTTCGCGTCAATCGTCAACACATTGCCGACGCCCGGCGCGTAAAACTTGTGTTCGAGGAGGTCGGTTTCCAACGGAGTCGTCTCTTGCGATTTCAGGCAGTTGCTGAACGCGCCGGCCCGGACGGTGACAGATTCGGTGAGGCTGAGCGTTTCCGCAAAGTCCTCGGCATTGCCGAGCGAGAATTCCTGGCGGTAAAAGTCGCCGATGGCGGGATGGGCTTTCATGATGATGCCCGGCTTGTCGCCGTTGACGCCTGCGATGAACGTGCCGTCAATGGTGGTGATCAGGCCGTCCTCAAGCTCATGCGTATTCTCGCCGAAGTACCAGACGTTCCCGTCCTTGTCCTGCGCGAACCAATCGAGCGTGTCCTCTGTCAACACGCCGTCGGTGAAGACCATGTCACGAACTTCGACGCAGGTGACGCCGAGAATCACTCTCGTATTGTGGGTCACCGCAAACTCGCCGAGCTCGAAACCGTGGGCCGTCTGCCCCTCATAGATGAACGTGGTCCCGGGCTTCAATGGGAAGTAGGGATTGTCAATCGTCGCGACGAAGTTGTTCGGTTTGATCACGGGATCGTAGGGGGCCGACCCCAGCCGTGCGCACGCAGCTTCTCGCGCGTCGTGCTGCTCGCCGCACGTCTCCAGCGCCTCCTTCAGATCGGCTGATGCCTGCTGTTGACAAGCTTTCCGCTGAGCCAGGTTGGCAATGTTCTCACACTTTGCCAGCGCGAGCTGATAATCACTCTGAGCTGCGGCCAGACAAGCACGCTCGACTGCATCCGCAGTCCGCTGGCACGAATTGATTGCTCCCGCCGTGCCGGCGCGGCTGGCGAGCGTGGAAATCAGAATCATTCCTGTTACAATCGTTGCTGCTTTCATGGTTGTGTTCCTTTCGTTGTGGATGGTTGGTTCATTACCCGGGCACGTTGGCACGCTTGGCCGTTCAGTCGCTGTCGGCTACGCTACGGTGCGGTTCGGAACGCCGTCTCTGAGAGCGTCTGATTTCCCCCTTCTTCGATGGCCAACACTTCGTACTTGTACTCGCCATTCGGCAGCAGGAAGGTCGGGGGAATCATCATGCTCGTCACCGTGGCGGGAACCACCGCGCTGAGAACGCGCTTCGGCACGATGCTTTCATCCACAACAATCACTTCGTAGCGAACAATCCGACTGCCGGGCGGATCCGCCACTGGTGCCCATCTCACCACGGTATTGTTGGCATCCTGAACCGAATTCTCCGCCGGCGACAAGAGCACCGGCCCGTCGGGAAGCGCATGCGTCAGGGTGGCCTTGCTCGAGAGCGTTTGCCCCTCAAGCGTTCGGCCGACAAACCGGTACTCACCCGCGGGAAATCGCTTGAGGAATTCATCCAGCGGCAATTCGTCGAACCCGGGTTCGGCGCTCTCGAAGAAAAGTTCGGTCAGCCCGGTCTTCCTCACGCCTCCCCCGCCGGCAACGTGAAACACCAGCCTTCCGTTCGGGTCAAAGATTTTCACAAACTTCCAGCCTTCGGCATCGAGCAAGACGTGCAGCCCGGAATCGCCGTCCGTCGCGTTCACCTCGATCCTGATCCGGGCGTCCGAGAAAGGAATCGTCCCCTTCGGCTTGTCGTCATCGGCCCTGGCTGGGGCCGGCAGCGCCGCCAGCAACACGCCCAGTAGTGCCAGCGTGGCGGTCTGTTTCACCGATCCGTTCTTTCCGAAGGGTGCGAGCTGATGAGTTTGATGAGTGGTTGTGTTCATAATGTTGTTGCGTTTTTTTTCGAAACTTGTATTCCGGTTCACGAGGCCCGAGGGACAAGTCCAAACCACTGCGAGCACCGTGGTTGTTTCATTGCGCGAGCACGTTCGCACAGGCGAGATTACCGGCGGATTATCCGCGGAACTTTTTTTCGTAATCTTCCGGTAAGCTGGGGCTAGTCTTCGCCGGCGAAGTTCCATTCCCAAGCAAAGATCACTTGCCACGTCCCATCGCTGCGAACAGTGCCGCCACCTTCCAGCTTGAGGTGGCTGGTGGCGCGCCAGGCAAGTCCAACTGTTCCCTCGGTGTCGGTCCGGCCGTTGCGGCCGGTTTCGATGGTGGTGACCGACTCCATGAGGACGGAGAGGCGATGGTTCAACGGCCATTCGCCCGCCACGGTGACCTCAAAGTTGTCGTGCGCCTCGGGATCGCCGACGGAGGTGTAGTGCAGTGCCAGGTCAACATCCAAATAGACAAAGTCCTTGCTGGCGATGAGACCAAGCGAGTAATCCCGGCCAGGATCGCCGAGTTCGGGATCAGTCGCCGTCGGCCATTTGATGATGCCCTCCATCGTAAGCGCGGGCCGGTATCTGCGCTCTCGGAGGAACTCCCATTGCAGGGATGTCTCCAGATCACTCCAACCGCCGACCGAGGCCACGTTCGCGCTTTTGGACTCGATGTAAGCAAAGTTCGGCTCGATGCCCGCTCGCAGCGATTCCGTGAAGTTGTATTCCACAAACAGGGGGAAGTCGTATTCCGACCGCTCCTTGTCGGTCTCGAACTCGAAGCCGCCACCGAGGGTGAGCGACAACCATGGCGACCAAGTCTCCGAAGGCGAGGGCCGCGTTGAAATAATCTTGGCGGCAGCCGGCCGCGCAACCGCGAGCAAGCCAGCCGTGAACAGAATTGTTAAGCATCGTGTAATTGCGTGACACACGTTTGGCGCGACCGGAGCGCGGCGTTCACGCCGCTTCAACGCACGAATCGGAAGTGGGCCGGGCATTCCCTGCGCCGCACCGCCGTGAATGTTGAAGCGGGCTGAAGCCCGCGCTCCGTCACTCAACTGCACAAGCCTCAATAGCCGGGGCTTCATTCGTGTGCGACTGACACCAGTACTACCAGATCACCCGCCGTGGCGATTTCTTTCACGATGCCGATGCCTCTGGCGTACCATTTGAGTTCGGTGCCGGCTTCGAGCATGGACCATTCCTTGGTCTTCACACAACCGGCAAACGTGCCGGCGGACACCGTCACCGTCTCGTTGGTCGCGACGATCTGCCCCATGTTCTCGGCGACGTTGTAAAGGTATTCCTGCCGATACGGTTTGCCGGGCTGAGGTTGGCCCGGCATGAGAATGCCCGGTTGCGCGCCTTTGACTCCGGCCTCCCACGATCCTTCGGTGCTGACCAAGCCGCCCGGGCTGGTTTCTTTGGCCGCCGTGCCGAAACACCAGACCGTCCCGTTCGTGTGCTGCGCGACCCACTTGTAATCATCCTCCGCAATGCGACGGTTTCGGGCGACCGTCTCGTGAACCACCACACACGTCACGCCCAGGATCACTTTTGTGTCGTGCGTGACCGTGATCGTGTTCGTGCTCGTCGCCCCGCCCGATTTTTCCACGTACTTCCAGGTCGTGCCGGGCACGAACGGATAAAACGGATTGTCCACCGTCGCCTGAAACTCCGCCGGCACGATCTGCGGCTGGTAGGATTTGTCGGCCGCAACGACCGAAACGGCGAGACCCAGCAAGCAGAGTGGAAGCAGTCTCATCACGCGCCCCCTCGCAACGACACGCGCAACGTCGCGGCGTCCGGCATCTCGGCGGAAAGCTCCAAGCCCAGCGCCGCAGTCGCCGCGCGCGCCAGGGTCAACCCCAGGCCGCTGTGTCCGTCATGCGTGCGCGCCGCGTCCTTGCGCCAAAACCGCTCGAACAAGTGCGGCAAATCCTCGGGCGTGAGTTGGTCGGTGGTGTTCGATATGTCCAGCCGCGATTCGCTGCCAGCCACGCGAATCTGTCCGCGCTCGGAGGCATACTCGACCGCGTTGGCGAGCAAATTGCCGATGATCATCCGTAACAACGTCGGATTGGTCTCCCATTGCCCGGTCACGTTGATGGCCACGTCGAGTTGCCGGCTGCGCGCCCGTTCGGCCAGCGGCGACCAGACTTCATCCACCAACGTTCGCAGCGCGACCGGCTCGCGCGCGACCGGCTGATGACCCGCATCATGCCGGGCGAGCGCGAGCAACCCGGTCACCAGCGTCTCCATGCGTTGCGCGATTTGGAGCGCGTCCTGAAATGCCGCTTCCTCAGGCCACTTCACGCCGACTTCCGCCAGCGCGCGCAACTCAGCGATCGGCGTGCGCAACTCGTGCGCGATGTCGGCGGTGACGCGCCGCTCGCGTTGGAAGGCTTCGTCAAGACGCGCAAGCAAATCATTGAGGCGTTCGGTGATGGGCCGCAGTTCCGCCGGCATCGCATCGGTCGCAAAGCGCGTTTGCAGCGACGACGCGTCAATCGTGGCGGCTTGTTGTCCGACGGCCCCCAGTGGCGCGAGTCCGCGGCGGACAGCGGTGGTCACGGTCAGCGCCGTCGCCATCAGCACCAATGCGCCGACCAGTAGCAGTCCGGCCCCAATGCCGGCGAGCGTGCGATCCAACCCGACCCGGTCGCGGGCAACTACCAGCGTCACGGTCGGCGGATTCGGGTGCGGGACCTGGTCTTCCTCGGCCGGCATCGGCACAAACTGCATCATGACCGCCCGGCCCGGTCGGCCGTCCGGCAACACCATATCGCCCTCGCGGCGTGGCAAGTCGTCAAAGCCGAGACTGGGCGAGCGCGCGACCGTCTGGCCGTCGGGCACCCAGACTTGAAAATACTCGTCGCGGTCATACTCGGGCACGGAGAGCCCGACGAGATCCAACGACACCTTCTCGCCGTCCTCCTCGGTCTGTGCCACGAGCAACGCCGCTTTGGCGCGCTCCGCGCGGTCAAATTCACTCGTTAAAATCCCGCGTGCCCGCAGATACAAAGCCGCCCCCGCCGCGCTGAGGACCAGCGTCAAACCGACCAGCAGACTGGTCAACAGATGGCGGCGAATTGATTTCATCCGCCGAGAACGTACCCCATCCCACGTCGTGTATGCAGCAACGCCGTCGTGCCGGGTGGTTCGATTTTTTTTCGGAGAACGCAGACGGCGGAGTCCACGGCGTTGCTCATCGGCTCGGTGTGTTCGTCATAGACATGCGCCCAGATGTCGGTGCGCGACACCACTTCGCCGGGACGCGACGCGAGGTATTCGAGCAGCCGGTATTCGCGCGGCGTCAGTTCGATGTGCTTGCCGCGCCGGCTTACCGCGCGCGCGCCGGTATCAATCTCCAGATCCTTGACACAGAGCCGGGGCGTTTTCTTGAGGTAATGCCGGCGACATAGGGCCTGGACACGCGCGAGCAATTCTTCCAGCGCGAACGGCTTGATCAGATAATCGTCTGCGCCCGTGCGCAAGCCGCGCACGCGATCCTCGACGGTGTCCTTCGCGGTCAGCACGAGCACCTGTGTGGGGCGGTCTTGCTGGCGCAGGCGTTGTAGAATCGTCAAGCCGTCAAGGCCCGGCAGCAGCAGGTCGAGGATGATGACATCGTATTCATGCGACTGCGCGTACCAAAGCCCTTCGTTGCCGTCACCCGTCACGTCCACGGCGTAGCCGGACTTGCGCAAGGCCGTGGCGACGGAGCGCTGGAGGATTTTGGAATCTTCGACGAGGAGCACTCTCACGCGCGACGCTCATTACTCCTTTTCTTCCTCGGGGATTTTACCGGTGTCGTCGAAATTCAACGTCAGTTGCTGTTGCATGACTCATTCTGTGTTTTTGAACACCTTGCCGCAACCAACATTACCGGAACGTTATCCGGCGGGCCAGTTCAAGCAAAGAAGCGATTTCCAGCGAACCTTCGGACTTATATGCGGAGCGAGGAGCCGATGGCTCGACAAATCCGGCCACAGGACGGACGCTACATCCCGGCAAAGTTGCCTCGGTGGAATGAGGATTGGATTCAACCCTTTCTGGATTGATGAGTTTTGGCCGGGTGACCCAGGTGGATCGGTCCGAGCCGGACTGGCCGACCTCGCAACACGAGGTTTGGTAATCTCAGGTGCGCTTTGGTTTTATCTCGCCGCTCAGAAGCCGGTTCAACTCTGATGAAACTCCCAGCGCTTCCGCCCAATTCTTCAAGTAGGGCATATCGAGCTCTTCGCCTTGCACGGCCACCACGCCCGCTGCGTCGCCAAGCTGCCGTCCAGAAGGCGACATCCGATTCCAGACGAGCTTGTGCAGAATGACATCTTCAGCGGTGGAAACCCAAGCGGGTTCGCCAAAGAGCGTGACTTGAGCGCGACGCCGGAGCATTTCCCGGTCGAACGGTTCGGGCTTGGGCAACCAGAAATCCACTTTCAATGCGGAGCGCGTGTCAATGGCGTTGAACTGATGCGGCGGTTGATACGCGGCACGCACGGCGGCTTCTTCGATGTAAAAGTCGCCGCTGAATTCCTGAACGATGCGTGGCACGACGGACATTGGCAGTTGTATGACGAAATCCAGATCGTGCGTCGTGCGCGGGATACCCCAGTAGTTGCTCGCCATCGAACCGGTGAGGTAATAGGTCACTCCCGTCCGGTTCAACCGGCGCAAACAATCCACGAGCAGTTCGCGCTCGTTCATGCGGCGCGCGCGAGTTCGAGACGGCGGCGGAGCAGGCGTTCGACTTCATCAGCGTCGGCGTCGGGATGCTGGCGGCGGATGCCTTCACGGGCGATGTCGCAGGACAATTCGTGCAACTCCAACGCCACGGCCAGCCGTTGCTCGCCGGTCATTTGGCGGTAGCGCTTGATTTGTTCGTCCAATGCAATTGCCGCAGTCACGACGCAAGCATAGCAAGGTTGCTCCAACGGAGCAAAATCATTCAGCCCGGCGTTGGATCACGCATCGCGTGTGACTACGCCGGGTGGCGAATCACAAATTGAAATCAACCCGGAAGGGGCATTGATCAATGCGCGGAGAACGACGAAGCAAGGCCGTTTCCGGGGCTGAATGATACTCTGATACCGGCAATTCGAAGCGAGCTGAACATGATGGCTGGAATTCCGCCGGGATACCCGCAACAGGCAGACCTCAAGAATGCGATTGAGTCAAAAAGATTGGGGTGTATGCTCGTTCCCGCCAGTCACAACCGAAGACATTTCAACCACCTCAAACCATGATCAAAAAAATCCTCCTCGGCCTCGTTGCCGTCATCGTCATCTTCCTCATCTTCGTCGCCATGCGCCCTGCGGACTTCCGGGCGGAACGCAGCGCCACCATCGCCGCGCCGGCACAAGCACTGTTCGATCAGGTCAACGACCACCGCAAGTTCGCCGTCTGGAATCCCTTCATGAAGCTCGACCCCAACGTGAAGAACACCTACAGCGGCCCGGATGCCGGCGTCGGCGCGGTATGCAGTTGGGACGGCAACAAGGACATCGGCGCGGGCTCGGCCACCATCACCGAGAGCAAACCCGGCGAACTCGTCCGCATGCGCATGGACTGGATTCGCCCGATGGCCGGCGTGGCCACCGTGGACTTCACCTTCAAGCCCGACGGCGACAAGACCGTCGTCACGTGGGCCATGTATGGCAAGAACGGTTTCATGGGCAAGCTCGTAAGCCTGTTCATGGACATGGACAAGATGTGCGGCCCGCAATTTGAACAAGGCTTGGCCGACCTCGGCAAAGTTGTGACCGCCGCTCCGGCTGCGAAGTAACGGAGCGCGACTCTGTGAGTCGCACCAACGTGGACGCGAGAGAACCGTGACGAATTTCTACGCTGTCTGGATTGGCGAAGCTACTGCGGATCGCAGTCCCGCGCTCCGGTTTTGCCCCAACGGGGCTGCGTCATTCAGCCCAGCGTTGGAGCGAAGCGACTACGCTGGGTGACGAATCAGAAATTGAATCAAGCCTGACTTGAGTGGTTTGGGAAATCGCGAAAGGTTTGCAGGCCGCGGTAGCGGCATTTTTAGTTTGGGGGATCAATTAGCAAGAACGGGAGTTCCATTCGGCGAAGCCGAAGGCCCGCCAGGGCCGAGCGAGCGGGCGCGAGCGAGTCCACGGGTTGAAGCTGTGGGCGGACAACCTGTTTCGTCGTGCCGGAAACTTTTTCAGCAGATCGGTCGTGCGAGCAGTCGGATTGGCGCGGATGTTTTTCAGCCAAATGCTTTATGGCTTCGCGGGCGGCGCGGTTTCCGTCTTGGTTTCAGGTTTTTTCGGCGCAGTCTTTGTTTCCGTTTCGGTTTCCTTCACGCGTTTGGCAACGATGTCATACTGGTTGTTGTCAGCTACCTTGCGATGCAATTTGATTTCATCATCCTTCAGCTTTCCCTTGTATTCAACGCGCAGTTCGGAGTCGTAGCCTGGAAGTTTGAGCGGCTCGACAAAGGATATTTCATCCTTGTCAGTTTTGAACTCGACGAGCTTCACCTCGTTCGTTCCCAGTTGGCGTTCGCCGATCGCCTTCCCGGCGAGCTTGCCGTCCTCAAGCTTGAACTCGAACGTATATTTTTGCTTGCCGACTCGTGAATCGAACTCCGCCTTCCATTTCCCGACAAAGGATTCATCCGCGCTCCAGGCGGGAACGCCCAACGCCAGCGCCAACGAAGCCAGCGCGGCTGTTTTGATTGATTTTTTCATAAAGCCTTTCTTGGTTCGGTCGTTGAATTGGAACACCGATAGAAAAGCAGGAACGCCCGGCGGACAAAAGAAAATCTTTCAAACGCGAACCGCGAAAGCGGCGTGAACACCGCGCGCCGATCCCAACGGGATTGCGTCACTCAGCCCAGCGTTGACGCCGGCTTGTCGCGTCCGTTTGTCGCGCCGAAGTCTGGCGGAGGCGGAAGCGCAGCGAAGCCGGAAGCGGCTACGCCGGGAGTTTGTTCCCAAGATCTCATCAACCCGGAGTGAGTTGAATCAATTCGTGACGAACGACGATGCAACCTCGTTGGGATTCATGATCCAAAACAAAGCTCGACGGAGCATGGATTTTGGGGATGATGAATTGCAGAAGACAACTCATGAAAGCGACTGCAACGATCAACTTCAAAGGCGGAGTCGGTAAAACGACTGTGACGTGGTTGCTGGCAAAATTCATCGCTGAAGAGGCGGGGAAAAAGGTCTTGATCGTTGATGTTGACGCTCAGATGAGCCTGACCCTTGCCGTCACGATTCAGCCTCAATCGGGGGACAACCGCGATGAGGGCGGCGGTTTCATCCCCGGATTTGAAGATTGGTACACGCAGCATCGGGATAAAAAGCGCTCCATTCATCACGCGTTGGAAAGATACGACGACTACGCGCGCGGGCGTGCGAATCATTTCGACTTTCCAATCAACAGTTCCTTCATCTACGAATTCAGCCCCAAGCTCCATTTCATTCCCTCTGTCGTGGACTTGTACTGGACAGCGTTGGACGTTTTCGATCCCGTCGCGACGAAGGATTTTATCAGGACGATGCTGGGGAAAATCGAGCACGCACATTCGGAGCGGTACAAATACGATTACGTCTTCTTCGATTGCCCGCCGAGCTTCAGCATTCTCTCAAATTCAGTGTTGAGTTGTTCGAGTTGCATCTTGATACCCGTGAACCCCGATGTGTTTGCCTCACGCGGCGTCGAGCTCATGTTGGAAGGCTTGAGCTTGAAGATCACGCCTTGGCCAAAACCAAACATTTCGGTTTTCATGAACAAGGCGGGCTACAACACACGATGGGGTGTGTTCAAGAGGACGCGCTATTACTCGTACGAAGTTCAGCGCGTGATCGAAGCCAATCACAAAAAGGGAATTCCGATTTCTTGGGTTGAACCTTTCATTCCCGAATACAAAGACATTGGTCGAGCCATTCCGGTCGGGCAGTTCCCCAATGATTTCAAGAGCTTTTTCCAGAAATTGTGGGTAGAATTACAGCGTCAACTTTGAACGCTTTATGTCGCCGTCAAAAAAGCAGCTTGAACAGATGCGCAAAATCTCGCGCCTGGCGCATGATTTAGCCGCCGCAGTGGACGACTTGGTCACTGCTTCTGAAAATGCGGATCACAGTTCGTTGAATGATGCGAAGTCCGTGTTTGAAGAGCGCGAGCTTCGTGAGGACTACCAGCGATTACGGGATGCGATCGCGTCGGGCACTTCCATCGAAAGCGAAGTCGCTCAACTCTTGGAACAATCAACCAAAGAGCGGCTCAAGGCTTTTATCCGGGCGAATGGCCTTCCGATTGATTCACACTCTTCGAAATCAATAATTCAGGCGCAGTTGGTTCAGCTGCTTCGACAGAGCAAAGCGATTGGTGCTCCTGTGAAAACGCTGGCCAGCGTGTCGTAGCCGCGGCTGGTCACAACTTCAACCCCGCGTCCGTCACCGCACCAAGCGAAGCGCTGGTGACATGCGGCGCGTATTTCGCCAGCACGCCGCGGGTGTAGCGGGGCGCGGGTTTCTTCCACGCTTTCTCGCGCTTCTTCAATTCGGCTGTGTTCGCGAGCAGCATTTTCAGTTCAAACCCAACATTCGCAAGCCTTGGCGTAGTTTGAGCCGTTCGTCGGAATTGAATTCCAGCAACCACGCCGTGGCGCGGCCCGTTGCCGTGAGACCTCGGATTCGCAGTTCTTCCCAAACGAAATGCTTCGTCCAAACATCGCGCCGTGGGTTGAAGAGACGCACGACCCGGTTCGTGTCGGGATCCACGCCCGAGAGGTTCGTGCCTTTCCGTTCGTTGCACCTGGCGCACGCCCAAGCCAGATTGGCCCGCGAACTGGAACCGCCATGGCGCCGTGCGCGGATGTGCTCCAAATGGAAACGCATCAGGTGCGGCACGAGGTCCGGCAACGCGCAGTATTCGCATCGGGCTTTGGCGCGCTTGCGAACCGCCAGGCGCAAGGTTGCGCCCATGGTTCACTCGGCGGGAATCGGCAATCGCAACTTCAGCCGGGCGCGAAGCTGGAGCAGCGCGAGCAACTCGGAGGTCTTAATGTACGCCTGGTATTCCGCGCGTTCGCGCGGCGTCAACCCGCCTTCGTTGGCCTTCTCGGCGAGCCGGTCCACTCGCGCAGCCAGCTTCGGACTCAAGCGCAGCTTTGCCAAAGCATCGAGCGTCGGAGCGTCGAAACACTCCGCCGCCAAATCCAACATTTTGTCCGCGAGGGAGGAGGTTGTAGCCGTGCGTTTCATGCAGAGTAGGTTAGTGTCATTGCGGCAGTCATGCCACCACAGTATGCCCGCTCACAACTTCAACTCCGCATCCGTCACCGCGCCGAGCGAGGCGCTGGTGACATGGGCGGCGTATTTCGCGAGCACGCCGCGGGTGTAGCGGGGCGCGGGTTTCTTCCACGCCTTCTTGCGCTTCTTCAATTCGGCGGACGAGACTTCGAGGGTCAACTCCCGTTTCTCGGCGTCAATGGTGATCGGGTCGCCGTTCTTCACGAGCGCAATCGGGCCGCCGACGTAGGCTTCGGGCGTCACGTGGCCGACCACGAAGCCGTGGCTGCCGCCGCTGAATCGTCCATCCGTTATGAGCGCGACTTCCTTGCCGAGGTCCTTGCCCATGATAGCACTTGTCGGTGACAGCATTTCTCTCATGCCCGGTCCGCCTTTCGGGCCTTCGCTGCGGATGACGATCACGTGGCCGCTCTTCACCGTTCCGTTGAGGATGGCTTTGAGCGCTTTTTCTTCGGACTCGAACACGATGGCTTTGCCGGTGAAGCGCAATCCTTCCTTGCCGGAAATTTTTGCGACCGCGCCTTCGGGGGCGAGGTTGCCACGCAGGATGACGAGGTGGCTGTCCTTCTTGATCGGTTGGTCGAGCGGTTGAATGATGGTTTGCCCGGCGGGATACGGCTGCACGTCGGCGAGCGTTTGCGCCATGGTCTGGCCGGTGACAGTGAGGGCGTCGCGATGGAGTAGGCCGGCGTCGAGCAGCGTCTTCATGAGCGGGCGGATGCCGCCGATGGCGACGAGTTCGGACATGAGATGTTTGCCGCTGGGCTTGAGGTCGGCGAGCACGGGCACGCGTTTGCCGATGCGCGTGAAGTCGTCGAGCGCGAGCTTGACCTTCGCGGCGTGCGCGATGGCGAGCAGGTGCAACACGGCGTTGGTCGAACCGCCGAGCGCGATGACGACGGTGATGGAGTTCTCGAACGCTTTCTTTGTGAGAATGTCGAGCGGGCGCAATCCGATCTTGAGCATCTCGACGACGCACGCACCGGCGCGGCGGCAATCGTCTTTCTTCGCGGGCGAAATGGCGTTTTGGGCGGAACTGTTGGGCAGGCTCATGCCGAGCGCTTCAATCGCGCTGGCCATGGTGTTGGCGGTGTACATGCCGCCGCATGAACCCGGGCCGGGAATGGCGCATTGCTCAACCGCCAGGAGTTCTTCCGCCGACGCTTGTTTGTTCGCGAACCTGGCGAACGTTTCGAAAACGGAGACGATGTCCACCAGCTTGCCCGGAGCGCGACCGGTCCCCGGTTGCAGCGGGTCCGATTGCGGTTGCGGGTTGGGATTCTCCGGCGATTGTCCGGTTTCCACGTGCTGCGGACGGGGACCGTCCGCGCTCCGCTCCATCGTCAGACAACCGGGCAAGATCGTCCCGCCATAGACGAACACCGCCGCACGGTTGAGCCGCGCGATGGCCATGAGCGCGCCCGGCATGTTCTTATCGCAACCGCCGATGGCAACAAAACCATCCATCCCCTCTGCGCCAACCACCGTCTCAATTGAATCCGCAATCACCTCACGGGAGACCAACGAATACTTCATCCCCTCGGTTCCCATGGAAATTCCATCCGAAACCGTGATGGTGTTGAAGATTATCGCTTTACCGCCGGCTTCGTTCGCGCCGGCCTCGGCTTCGCGCGCGAGCTGGTCAATGTGCATGTTGCAGGGTGTGACCATGCCCCAGGTGGACGCGATGCCGATGATGGATTTGGAAAAATCCTCCGGCCTGAAGCCGACAGGATAAAGCATCGCGCGCGAAGGCGCGCGTTCAGGTCCGTCAACTAGGGTGCTCGAATAAGGGCGCAAAGAATTCTTTTTCATCGGCAGGGAGTGTTGCGGAAAAATGGCCTCAGGGCAAGGCGGCTTACGGCGCCGCAGGGCGCGAGAAGCCGCAGCCCGAGAATCAGCATCGCTTCCGAGACAATCCAACCTGGCACGACTTGGATTGGCGGCGGCGGCACGTTGCCACTAAGCTCGCCCAGCACGTGCGGCAGGGAACAGTGTCACGAGCACGAATGGCAACCACATTGATGCAACGCGAAGCACGCCCGCAGTGAGCAAACACAATTCAGCACCACAGCAACACCGGCGAACCCTCTGGAAAGTCTCCGTGACAACCACTCCGGAGGCGGAAGAAGCGGTCGCGGATTTGGTGAGCCGCACCTTCGCGCGATCGGCCTGCGCCCATACCGATTTCGAGACCGGGCGGATCACGGTTTCGGTTTATTGTGAGGCCAGGCCAACCATGTTCGCAAAACAGCGCATCGAGTTGCGCCGCGGGTTTGCCTGGATAAGGCGCTGCGGATTGAACCCCGGCGCGGGTCGCATAACGGTCCAAAGGCTCCGTCACGAGAATTGGGCCGAATCCTGGAAGCGCCATTTCAAGCCAATTGTCATCGGAGGCGCGTTGCTCATCAAACCGAGTTGGTGCCGTCGTCGTCCGAGAAAAGGTCAGGCGGTGGTTGTGCTGGATCCCGGATTGAGTTTCGGCACCGGCCGTCACGCGACGACGTGGTTTTGTCTGCGCGAACTGGCGCGGCGCCGCCGACCGGGCCGGGCGCAATCGTTCCTGGACATCGGCACCGGCTCGGGAATCCTCGCCATTGCGGCGGCCAAGCTGGGTTACGCTCCCGTGGACGCCTTCGATTGCGACGCGGAATCCATCCGCGTGGCAACGGCCAACGCCGGGGTCAACCACGTGCAAAGGAAGCTGCACATCGCGCGACGGGAGCTGACTGGACTCCCGCATCGTCCGGCCCGGCGATACGACCTGATTTGCGCCAACTTGCTTGCCACCCTGCTGCGCTCGGAGCGCAAGCGCATTGCGCGGCGCTTGAATCCCGGCGGAGCGCTGGTCGTCGCGGGAGTTTTGCGTAAGGAGTTCCGTCAAGTGCGCGATGCATTTTCCGGAGAGGGCCTGCACCTTGTTGCCATGAAGCGCGAGCGCGAGTGGCAATCGGCGACGTTCGTTTCGCGGCGAATCCGGTGATGAAGGCCCGGGCAGCACTGGCTTTTGTCGGGCGTTCGTCCGATGCGCACTGACGGACGCGAACGCTTTTGCGGCGGCAAGGATTTTGGCGCGAAAAAATTGGCGCGAAAAAATTTGAATGACAATCTGCCGAAAAGGTCTTATCCTCGACGCACGTGAAGCAGCCGCTGCCCAGTCCCAGCACGGCAGGCCTCCGGAAGGAGGAGGCGGGCGCTTCGCGTGTCGTGAGGAACCTTCAACCTGTCATCACAACCATGATCAAAACAATGGACCTCATCGCTGATACCGTGCGCAATCCCAAACCCCCGTTCCGGAAATCGGAACATCAACCGAAGAAGGCGTTGAAGCACCGATACGAGCGGCGAAAGATCAAGGAGTTCCTGCACTTGGGAGAATGGCGGACGGAGGAGGCGGTCTGATTCACCTGGAACTTCGAAGCCAGGCCACGCGCGAGCGTGGCCTTTTTGTCTGGCCGGTTGGAATTCATTCCTGAGCGTGTTCTGAAATCAGCCGGGCTTCCCGTCTTTCGATGCCGGGCTTTCCGGGCCGAAGCGCTTGCAGGCCCACACATGCTGGAACCGAGTCTTTTGCTTGCGCACCACGCCGGGCAACCGACCTTCACGAAACGCCGTCAGTGAACCAGCACGCTGGCGACGCCCAAGGCGGTGCCAATCAGGATCGCGCCGAGTTTGCCGACATTGAACCGATGCACGTCGCTCGCCTCAAAGAGGATCGTCGTGGCGATGTGCATGAAGATGCCGAGGACAATGGCCATCAATTCGCGGGAATGGGCCGCCAACCCCGTGTGGCCGCTGAGGAACATCCCGAGCGGGGCCATCGCCGCAAACAGGAGCAACACGCCCAGCGCGGGCCGCCGTTTCATGCCGCTTTGCAGCAACATCCCGAGCAGCGCGATGGACACCGGAAAATTATGCACCACGATGCTGACCAGCAGCAGCCGGCGCGACGCGGGGTCGTGATGCGCGTGCGGGTCGCCCAGGGCTAGTGCTTCCACGAAGGCGTGCAGGCAAAGCCCTGAAACGACTCCGATGGGCATCCGGCCCGGCAAGGCGTGCGAGTGCCCGTGTTCCACACCCATCGAGATGACGTCGAGCGCCACCTGGGCGAAGAAGCCGGCGAGCATGAGCGCGCCGACAAGCAGATGATTCACCGGCGCCGCGGCACCTGGCCGGTAAAGCTCCGGCAAAAGGTGCAGCAAGGTGAGGCTAAGGAGATACGCCCCCGTGAACGCATTGAGGAGCCGAAGATGTCTCGGCGCGTCGAGCCGGAGTCCGAAAACGGCCACCGCCCCGAGTGCGATGCTCGAAAGCAGAATCAGGTAGTCCATAATCGCGCGGACTCGCCTTCCCCACCCGTTGCCGGCATTCCGCGGCGCGGCGGCCCGATGCCCCGCCTCCTCGAAGCTCCCAGCCCGCGCTCCGAAGCGCGGGCAGCGACTTACTTCATCAACAACATCTGCCGCGCGCGTTTGATGGCGCGGTTCAGCCGACGCTGGTAGTGGGCGGGGAGTCCGGTGTATTTCCGCGGCAGGATGCGCCCCTGATCGGTCACAAATTGCCGGAGCAGCGTCACGTTCTTGAAATCCAGGGCGTCGCTGGTGAAATCCACTTTGGGCTTGGGGCGGGGCGTGCGGACTTCGGAAGTGCTCCGGCGCGAGCCGCGGCGTTCGGGTTTGTCGGTATGGGTCTTGCGGGGCATGGCTTACTTGATCTCTCGGTGCAACGTGTGCCGGCGCAGGAAGCGGTTGAATTTCACAATCTCAAGCTTCTCGGTCTTCGTCTTCTTGTTGCGCGTGGTGGTGTAGCGCGACGGCGTCTTGCCTTCCTTGCGGGCTTCCGTGCATTCAATGGTGATGATTTCACGCGGCATAAATCACTCTTTCTCCTTGGGCTTCTCCTCGGGCTCTTCCTCCTCCTCGACCTCCACGCCGCCCACGGAGTCCACGGTGCCGAGCTGGCCGAGCCGGCGCTGGCGCAAGGCGCCCTCGCGCTCCAGTTGTGCCTGCGCCTGGACCGTGAAGCGCGTCCAAGGGATGGCTTCCAGCCGCGCTTTCGGGATCGGTTTGCCGGTCAATTCACAGATGCCGTAGGTGTTGCGCTCAATGCGCTTGAGGGCTTCCTCGATTTCGTAGATGGCGTCCTGGTCTGAGGACAACAGGCTCAACGCGAAATCTCGGTCGAAATTATCCGTGCCGGAGTCGGCCATGTGCAGGCTGTAGCCGGGGATTTCCTGGGCGGATTCCTTGGCGAGGCCGTCCATCTGGCGGCGGAGTTGTTCGCGCAATTCGAGCAGGCGCGCGTAATAATTCTGCCACTCGGGCTTTATGCGCTTGGGCACGCCATCATCACGCACCCGGGCCGCCGGTCGGCCGAGGATAGAGGCGGCGGTGGCGGGCATGTGAGGCGTGGCGCGGGGCGACTTCTTCTCGGGCTTCTTCTTCGTTGTCACGGCACAAATTCAACTCGGCGGTGTTGCAAAAGCTGGTTTTACCTCGTCGCGAACCACTGCGGTTCGTTCAAGGGGGGGCGAATGTAGCAAACGAACTTGGATAATCCACAAGAATTTTGAAAATTCTTCGGCCGCCCAAAGGCCGGAATGCCGGGCACCATCCCGGTTCGCAAGGGTGCCGGCTCTGGAGACTGAAGCGGCGCGCGGCGTTCAAACGTCACGTTCACAACAAATCTCAAACCTGCCACGGTGAGCGCACCCGGCAAGGGCTGGCCGCCGTCTTCAACCACCTTGCCATGGACTTGTTCCAACGCGTAGCCTGTGCGCGCCTGAAGTCCTGAACGAATGGCAATGAACAGCAACAGCGAATTCCTGGCGGGCGTGATCGAGGGTTTCTACGGCCAGCCTTGGTCGCAGGCGGAACGGTTCGAGTTGTTCTCCTGGATGGCGGCATGGGGATTGAACACGTACCTGTATGCGCCAAAGGACGATCTGAAACACCGCGCGATCTGGCGGGAGAGCTACACCACCGCGGAAGCTGGTCAACTCACCGATTTGGTCCGCGGCAGCCAGGAGCGCGGCGTGCGATTCATCTACGCGTTGAGTCCGGGACTGGACATCCGCTACAGCCGCGACTCGGACCAGGATCGCTTGCGCGGACGATTCGAGCAGATGCTGGCGCTCGGGTGCCGGCATTTCGCACTGTTGTTTGACGACATTCCCGACCGCATGGACGCTGCGGACTTGAAGCGCTGGGGGTCTTTCGCTTCCGCCCAGTGTCACGTGGTCAACGCGATGTTCCGGTGGACGCGCGAGCGTAGTCCGGAGTCCCGTTTTCTTTTCTGCCCCACGCCTTACTGCGGGCGCATGGCGCAACTCAAACTCGGTGGCGAGAACTATCTCCCCACCATTGGCCGCGAGCTGTTGCCGGAGATTGATGTCTTCTGGACCGGGCCTGAGATCATCTCGCGAGAAATCACTGTCGCTCACGTCCAGGAATTGCAAATGGTGCTCCGTCGGAAGCCGCTGATCTGGGACAATCTGCACGCCAACGATTACGATGGTCGCCGGTTTTTCTGCGGTCCGTACGCGGGGCGCGCGCCGGAATTGCGATCCGAGGTGAGCGGGCTGCTGAGCAATCCGAACAACGAGTTTCCGCTGAACTACGTGCCGCTGCGCACATTGGCGGAGTTCGTGCGTTGCCGGGACACTTGGGACGCGCGCCGGGCCTACCTTTCCGCTGTGCGTGAATGGCACTCGTGTTTCGCGACCATCGGCCAACCACTGGCGGAGGAGGATTTGGTCCTCTTCGGAGACTGCTACTACCTGCCGCATGAGGAAGGTCCGGAGGCGGTGGCGCTCTACAATCTCACGCGAGAATTGGTGAGCCTGAATCCCGCGCCCCTCACCCCGACCCTCTCCACATCCAATGGGGAGAAGGTGGCCGAAGGCCGGGTGGAGGGTTCGGCCACCGCCACTGCAGGTCCGGCGGATTGGACCGACGAGGCTACAGCATTCCGCCGACAGGCCACCCGGCTGCGTGAGTTCTGCGTCCGCCTGACGGAGCTGCGCAATCGCCCGTTGTTCTACGCGTTGAGCCGCCGCATCTGGGAACTCCGTGAGGAAATGGATTTGCTGGATCAATACATCGCCGCCAAGGGCGTCAGCCGGCACGCGGACATCCCATCGCTCACTTCCCACCTGCCCGGCACCTACCGCGGCGGCATGGTGGCGCAATTGCAACGATTGTTGGTGCTGCACGATGACGGAACTTTCGTCCCTGCGGACACCGACGGCAGGCAAGTGCCGTGGCCAACGCAACCTTGAAGTCATGAACGACTGCACCATTCGTCCCGCGCGCGCCGTTGACCAGCCGGGCGCTTACTACGTGTGCCTGAAGACCGGCGATTACGGCAAGGACGGCGAGCCGTTCTATCAAGATGATCCGGACGCGCTGGGGCGAATCTTTGTCGGGCCTTATCTCGCCTACGAACCGGAATTGAGTCTCATTCTGGAGGACACCGAGGGCATCTGCGGATACGCCTTCGGCGCCTTTGACTCCCGGGCGTTTTATGATCGCTACGAGAAAGAGTGGCGGCCGAAGTTGTGCGCGGAATTCCCCATGCCGCAGGGCGATCCCAGCCGTTGGACCCGTTCGCAGATGGTTCACTCGTGGTATCACAACCCCGATTACGCCATGCCTGAGCCGTATCACAAGTATCCGTCGCACCTGCACATTGATCTCCTGGTGCGCGCGCAGGGGCGTGGCTTTGGCCGGCGCATGATCGAGATGATCATGGACAAGCTCCGCCAACGCGGCTCTCCCGGCGCGCATCTCGGCGTGAGCATGGTCAACACACCGGCGATCGGATTCTACCAGCGGCTCGGCTTCAAGGAACTGCTGCGCGTCGGCCAGGGCACGGATGGCTGCATCTACATGGGAAAGAAGTTTGCCGCAACGGCCGAACGCTGAACCCGGCAAAGAAGCCAACGGAGAAAAAATCCTTCAGCCTTCAGCCATGAGCCGTTAGCCTTTCGACCCATGACTTCGCGCAAGCTCGCCATCCTCGGAGGAACGCCCATCCGCACCAGGCCGTTCCCATCCTGGCCCGTCTTTGGCAAGGCGGAGGAAAAACGGCTGCTCCGCACGTTGCACAGCGGCAAGTGGGGCCGGCTCAACGGAACAGAGGTCGCAGAGTTCGAACGGCGCTTTGCCGCCATGCACGGCTGCAAACATGGCGTCGCCGTCGCCAACGGCACCGTCTCGTTGCGCATTGTGCTCCAGGCCGCCGGCATTCAGGCCGGAGATGAAGTCATCATCCCGCCGTACACGTTTTTCTCAACCGCCTCCGCCGTGATCGAAGCCAATGCAATTCCGGTGTTCGCGGACATTGACGTGAACACCTTCAACCTTGATCCCAAGGCACTCGAGGCCGCGATCACGCCGCGCACGCGCGCGATCATCCCGGTGCATTTCGCCGGCCAGCCCGCCGACATGGATGCCGTCATGGCCATCGCGAAGAAACGAAAGCTGTTCGTGATCGAAGACGCCGCCCACGCGCACGGGGCAAGCCACCGAAACCGACCGGCGGGTTCGCTGGGCCACGTCGCGTCGTTCTCGTTTCAATCGAGCAAGAACATGACCGCGGGCGAAGGTGGGATCATTACGACGAACGACGGCGCGCTCGCGGAGACCTGCCGTTCCATCCACAACTGCGGGCGCATTCCCACCGGCGTGTGGTACGAACACCACGTCATCTCGGGCAACTACCGGCTCGGGGAATTCCAGGGCGCGATTCTCAATGCCCAGCTTGACCGTCTGGAGTCGCAAACCCGGACGCGTGACCGCAACGGAAAATACCTGGCGGACAAACTTGCCGGTCTGCCCGGCGTGTTTCCGCAACGGCGACCTGCCGCCTGCACGCGGCACAGCTATCATCTGTTCATGTTGCGGATTGACGGCCAGGCGTTCGGCGCCCCGCGCGCGGCGGTGATCAAGGCGTTGCAGGCGGAAGGCATCCCCTGCTCCGCGGGCTACGGATTCTCACTGCACCACCAGCCGATGTTCCGCAACAAGGCATTTGGGCCGTACTTGCCCGGGGCTTCCGCCAGACTGAATTACCGCAAGGTCCGTTGCCCGAACAGCGATCTGATCTGCCGCGAGCAATGCGTGTGGCTCGAACAAAGCATTTTCCTCGGCCGCCGCGCGGACATTGACGACATTGCCCGTGCGTTTGACAAGCTGCATGACAACCGCGAGGCGCTGAAACAGTGGTCAGGAGGCCGGATGAGGGAGGCGATGTGAATCAGGCGACGGGTTTTTTGAACAAACATATCGTTCCCGCGCTCACGGCGGTGAGCGAAAACACTTATATGTCCGCCATCCGCGCCGGGATGGTGGCGGTCGTGCCGCTCACCATTATCGGCGGGCTGTTTATGATCGTGTCGTACTTCCCGGTCGCCGGTTGGGAAAAAATCGTCGCGCCGTATCTCCAACTCCTGCAGGTCCCCGTGACGGCCACGTTCGGCCTGCTCGGCGTGTTTGCGTGTTTCGCCATCGCTTATGACCTTGGGAAGCAGTTGAAACAGGAGGCCATCGTGAGCGCCTCGATGGCGACCCTGGTATTCCTGATGATCCAGCTCAAGCTGGGCGAGAAGCCGGAGGACATCGCGTTCACCATGGACACGCTCGGATCGAAGGGACTGTTCACGGCCATTCTCATTGCGCTGGTTTCGGTCAGTGCGCAGAAATTTTTTACGGACAGAAACTTCGTCATCAAATTGCCGGCGAACGTGCCGCCCGTGGTGTACGAATCATTTCTGTCGCTCACGCCGCTCTGTTTTCTCGTCGTAGTGTTCTGGCTCATCCGGTTCGTCCTGGGGGTGGACATCAACGCCATCGTGCAGACAGCGTTCAAGCCACTGGTGTTTGCCTTGAATACTCTGCCCGGCATCCTTACCTATGCCTTCCTGGTCACGATGTTGTGGTCAGTGGGCATCAACGGTGACAACGCCGTAGATGCGATTGTGGCGCCAATTTTCTTTCAGTACCTCGACGCGAACGTCGCGGCGATGACCCAGGGACAACCGCTCCCTTTCGTCACGGCCTATGGGTTTTTCACCAGTTTTGTGAACGTGGGCGGAACGGGCGCGACCATCGCCCTCGCGCTGATCATGTTGAACTCGAAAGAGCCGGGCTTCCGCAAGGTCAGCCGCATTTCCCTGCCGACGCAGATATTCGGCATCAACGAACCGATCTTCTTCGGCTTCCCAATCGTGCTGAATCCCATCTTCATGATCCCGTACATTCTCAACGCGCTGATCCTCACGACCGGCACGTATCTGCTGATGACTTGGGGAGTGATCCACAAACCGTTCGTGAACGTGCCGTGGACCACGCCGCCGATCATCGGGCATTATCTTGTCTCGGGCGGCGATTGGAAGGCGGCGGTGTGGGGCGCGCTCTCCATCGTGATTGCGATGCTGGTCTATTATCCTTTCGCCAAAGCCGCTGAACGCCAACGCTTGCAAGCAGAGGCCGCAGGGAAGGCGCACGAATAGCTCCAGTGGACTGCGACTGGCGGGCTTTGGACTGCGCCGGCCAGGGAAAGGGGGCGACGGCGCTTTCACTCCCACGAAGCGGCCATGGGTAACCTCGCGCGCCAATGACGACTCGCTGCCCTGCCGGAAGCCAAAGCGGTGTCAGCCCTGTTCCCCGCCAGCCACCGCACTCCAAATGCGTCGCCCGTAATCCCACACACCAAAGCGCAGTTCATGAAGTAGGCAGACGGTGATGGGGCGATGGAAGTGGGATCGCTCAAGCCTCACATGTTTCAGTCCGCCAGCGACAATCCCGCCTCGCCACCCGCGGCACCGGTCCTCCCGAAGATTCTCCGCCAAAGCGCCACGCGCGGCTGAAAGCGTTGCGTCGCAACGGTGCGGAATTCCGTCAGCAGCTTGTGCCGCGCCCAAAGGCCGAAGCCCACGTCAGCCGCGAGCGTCAATCCCAGCCACGTGCCGAGGAACACACCCCAGCCAGGCTCGCTGCGGGACGCCATGTTCAGCACGACGACGCCAGCGATGAACGCGGCGAAACCCGCCCACGGCAGGACGAGCACGCGCACGACCGTCTCGGTGTAGGCGCGTTTCGGGTTGCGCGCGGCGAGTCCCAGCCACATGCCCACCCAATAGAGCGCGATCAAATCCGCCACGAGCGCGATCATGCCGGCCTGCCACAGACAGAACCAGAGCCACATCTCGGATCGCGACATTGGATCGTTCAGGGTCGCCACCATCATCGCGATCTCGAGGCCGAAGACCAGGAACGCCGGCGCAAGGAACTGGCGGCTCAAAGCCATGCGTTGTCCACGCAGGATTTCCCGCACCGTCAGCGGCGTGGAAAGCAGCAATTCAAGCGAGCCGGCCTTGCGGTCTTCGCTCAACTGTCTCCCGGCCTCCGACGCGAGCCAGCATTTCAGCAGGCTGTTCAACAAAAACGCCGTGGCCAGATACGTGCCGATGTTGAGCCAGTCCTTTTCGAATTTGGCCAGGCCCCACACCCACCCGCAGGCGAGGAGGCCGAGGGTGAGCCAGACCCAGGCGGGCTTGAGCCGCGCGCGCGCCGCGAGCCAGAAGAAGGCGTTGCGGTTGAGCAGCCGGGTGCGGAACGTGCCGCGCTCGGCCACGCTGCCGCGGCTGAACCGCCGCCACGAGTCCTGCCACCGGGCCGCGCGCGCGCCGACAGGACGGTCCTGCCAGGCGCGCGGCGCGATGAGGCTCGCCAGCGCGAGAAACATCCATCCGAGCACCTGGATGGTGCTCACGGACCAGTAGTATCTTTCCGCGACGCTGCCGAAGGCGCGGTCCTGGGCGAGCGCATAACTGTAAACCGCACTGGGCAGCAGGAAGGTCGTTTCCACCGTCCCCCAATTCGCCCGGTAAGCCAGCCAGGCGCCGCAGGCGGGAAAACCCGCGGTGAACAGGAGCAGCAGCAGAAACGTGGCGCCCATGGCCTTGCGATGCGAGCGGCACAGCGCGGAGACGAACAGGCCGGCGGCCATCGAAAAGAACAGGGTGTTGAGCAGGACGAGCGCCACGCGCGCCAGTTCGCCGCCGGTGACGCCGCCCACCAGCAGCGGGATCGCCAGCACCGGCATCACCGCCAGCAAACCGTAGAACGCATTGAGCGAATTCACGGCCAGCTTGCCAAGCACCACGTCATGCCCCTTCAAATCGGTCAGGAAAAGCAGACCGAGCGTGCCCTCGCGTTTCTCCTCGCTCAGACAATCCGCCGTGGACCGCAGGCCCGCGAGGAGGCAATAGGCAAGCGCCCCGCCGGTCAACACGTTGAACAGCGTCCGGCCCAGTGCCCGCGGCGAGTCGCGGATGGAGACGAGAAAAATCCACGCGCTCAACAACACGACCGCCAGCGCGATGCCCGAGCGCAGCCAGTAAGTGTTCCGCCGCCGCGCCGCCACACGCAGTTCCCGTCGGACGATGGGGAGGAATTTCATCGCGGGTTGGCAAGCGCCGGCGGCGGCCGCGGTGGAGAGGATCCCGTGAGGACCCGCTCACGGAAATCTGAATACAATTTTCTCCGCGCCCAAACCGCGAATACCACGTCCTTGCCGAGCGACAGCACGCCGGTCACCGCGGTGGTAATCAAGGGATACCAAAGCATGAGGTTCGTGGTGTTGGGCGCGGTGCCTTTCACGGCGGAGGGCACCATGAATTTGAACATCAACAACCCGAACGCAGCGCTCGACGCAAAGACAATGATGAACCAAGGAATGACCTGCACAAAGAGCAGTGTTTTGAGCGTTGCCAGGTTCGCGTTCCTCGAGGTCAAGCCCATCCACATGCCGAACCAGCTCAGGGCAATAAGATTCGCGGCGTTGACCACCGTGTGGCTGACGGCGGTGGCAAAGCTGAAGGCCAGCCCGGGCGCCGCGCCCCCCGCTCCGCTCATCAGCCCGCCCCACGCCGCTTGCGAGAGCATTCCGGCGATCAGCCCCACTCCGAGAAACAGCGCCACCGGCAACGCGAACAACCGCAGCAACGCCCGCCATTGACTGCGCGCGAGTTCGGGAGCCGGTAGCGGCGTGGCCGACAGCAGCTCGACCAGCCCGCTTCGCCGGGCTTCTATGAAAAACCGCCCCGCCTGTGACGCGACGGCGAGGTAAAACATAAGCGTCAATCCGCCGCCCAGATAACTCCAGGCCATCCACGCCTCCGTCGGAACCTGGGCCAGCAGCGCGTAGATGAACAAGCCGACGACCAGGAGGGTCATGGTCCAGGCGGCCAGCGATTGCCACCGCTCGCGGCAGGCGAGCCAGAGTATCGGGCTGGAGTCCATGAGTTTTCGGCGGAGCTTTAGCCGGCGCTTTTCGCCGCCGTAACGCCACCAGTAGGACCAACCGGTCCGGGTCGCGAGCGTCTTGGTGGCTTTCTCCTGCCACGTGCGCGGCGTCAGTGCGCACGCCGCCGACAGCAGCAATCCCGCGGTGGCCTGGCTGGTCAGCAACGCTGACCAAAACGCCATGTCACTCCACCGGCCGGCCGTTACGAACACATACGCCGGGCTGGCCAGCGTCATGAACGGCCGGAACGCGTTCCGGTTTGCGCCCGCAACGCACACGTCCACGATCGGCCCGCCCGCCATGACGAACAGCAGCAGGCAGAGCGTCGCCGCCATCGCCCGTTGCGAATCGCGGCTCACGGAGGACACGAACAGCCCTCCGGCGAGCGAGAAGACGAGCGCGTTGAGGAGCGCGAGGACCGTCTTCCAAAACTCCGGCCCGGCAACGCCGCCCATCAGCATCGTCATGGCGAGGATGGGAAAGACCGCCAGCAGCGCAAACGCGCCGCGCAACGAAGTGGCCAACAGCTTGCCCAGCACGACATCGTAGCCGCGCAGGTCGGTGAGAAACAAAAAGCCGAGGGTGCCCTCGCGCTTCTCCTCGCTCAAACAATCCGAGGTGAAAAAAAGTCCCGCGCACAAGGCCACGCCCAGACTGAGCCAGGTGAGGAGGGTGAACAGTGCCTTGCCAAGACTGGTCGTGCTCGGTCCGCCGACCGGGGAAACGAGGCTCAACAGGAGAAATCCGCTGGCGATGACCATCGCGACCAGCGCCGCGACCACGCGCAGCCAGAACGTGCTGCGTTTCCGCGCGGCCACGCGCAATTCACGCGCCACGATGGGCTGGAAGGTCATGCCCGGCCATTAAAGCGTCCATCGTCCGGCGGGAAAAGAAATTTGGCGCAACCAAACCGTGCGAGGTGATTTCAGCGGCGGAGAGGAATCTGTTGATTGCCTGCCAAACTCATCAACAGGCTTGCGATCATCCTCTCCCCATCTGATGGGGAGAGGGACGGGTGAGGGGCACGCTTCGTAATTCCGAAATCCGAACGGCGCCGGCAACACAAGCCATCAGCCCTTGACCCTGCGCCGCTTCCCCTTGAACAACTCCAACTGCGGCTCCTTGAAAAAACCGTAGTTCTTCAGGATGCGGATCGTCTGGAGCAGGTCGGACTTCTGATAATTCCGGTTCGACTCGATCCGCGCGACGAGGTCGGCGAGCATCGTGTGGAACGGAATCACCGCATCCACCCCTCTCGCGCGCAGCAACGCGATGCTCTCCTCGCGCGCCTGGGCGGACTGCGGGAGCGCCGGCACGATGAGGATCTTCAGCGGCGCACCGTCCTCGCCGAACGCGCGGGCTGCCTCCTGAAACACCTTGGTGCCGACGAAGCGGAAAATCTCCGGCGTGGCCGCCAGCCGCGCGGAACTGAACGTCTCCGTATGCCAGCCTTTGACGACGACGATGGCTCGCGCGATGAATGGCAAATCTTCGGACGCGAGCACGAACGGCAGCTCGCGCTCACGCGTCCGCGCCAGTGGATTGAGCACGAAGAAATCTATGTCGTCCTCCTCGCGCCGGTTCTGGGCGATGTATTTGCGGTGCTGCCTTACGAGGAATTCGTGCAGCTCGAAGTACTCGCGGACGATGGTTTCGCTCACGGCGGCCACGAGTCAGTTGAGCGTTGAGGGTTGAGAGTTGAGCGATTGCTCGATCAAGTCGTCCGGGACGCGTTGTCCCCAGGCAACTTTTCCGATGCGGCGGGCCAGGACGAATTTGATTTCGCCTCCGCTGACTTTCTTGTCCAGTTTCATCGCCTGAAACAACTTGCGTTTTCGCGAGGCGGACAGCCGGACGCCGGTCGGCAGCCCGGCGCGGGCCAGCAATTGCTGGATGCGGCCAGCGTCCTGGCGCGGCAGACCCGCCAGACTCGCGGAAAGCCGCGCCGCCAGCGTCTGGCCAATCGCGATGGCTTCGCCGTGGAGATGTCGCCCATATCCGGAAACGGCCTCCAACGCGTGGCCGATGGTGTGGCCGAAGTTGAGAATTTGCCTAAGCCCGCTCTCGGTTTCGTCCTCGCCGACGATCTCGGCCTTGATGGCGCAACAACGGGCAACGATGTCGCCAAGCGGTTTGGTTTCCCGACGGAGCAGTCTGGGCAGGTCCCGCTCCAGCCGCGCGAAAAAATCAGCGTCGAAAATCACGCCATACTTGATGACTTCGGCCAAACCGGCGCGGAATTCCCTTTCCGGCAACGTGCGCAGCGTTTCGAGATCACACAGCACCAGGCGCGGCTGATGAAACGCGCCGACGAGATTTTTCCCGGCCTTCAAGTTCACGCCCACCTTGCCGCCGACCGAGCTGTCCACTTGCGCCAGCAACGTGGTCGGCACCTGCACGAACATCACGCCGCGCAAATACGTCGCCGCAACGAAGCCTGCCAGATCGCCCACCACACCGCCGCCCAGCGCAACGATAAACGAACTGCGCTCGAGGCGGTGTTCGGCGAGCCGGTCATAACAGGCCGCCGCCGCCTTGGGGGTTTTGGTCGCTTCGCCCGGATTCAAAATCACCAGCGCCGGCGCAAAGCCCGCCTTGGCCAGCGAATCGAATGCGGGGCGCGCAAAACGACGGCCCACGTTGGTGTCGGTGATGATGCAGCAACGCCCGCCCAGCTTGAGGCGCGCACAATCGGGGCCGAGCCGGCGCAACAGGCCAGGCCCGATCTTGATCGCATAACTCCGGTCACCAAGCGGGACATTGACGATGCGCACCGGGCAAGCATAGAGGGCGAGACAGCCGTGTCAAAGATTTCACCGGGTCGAAGAGCGGCGCACGAAGACTGTGGAAGTGCTCGCAGTGCGCGATGGAATCAAGTGTTGTTGAAGGCCGATGAAAAGATTCCCTCTCCCCCCTCGGCGGGGGAGAGGGAGATGTCTTGCGCGGCATCGGTTGCAGTTTTTCAAATTGGCGCGGCGGCGGCCGGAAGTTAACCTGTGCCGCGCATGAATCGTGTGGCACTCATCACCGGCGCCTCGCGCGGGATCGGCCGCGGCATCGCGCTGGCTTTGGCGGAGCTGGGCCACGATCTGGTCATCAACTTCGCGGGCAACGTGGCGGCGGCGGAACAAACTGCCGCGGACTGCCTTACCGCGGCAACTGCGCGGCAAATCCAGATCCGCGCCGAGATTTGTCAGGCCGACATCAGCCGGAGCACGGATCGGGAGCGGTTGATTGCGTTCGCGCGGGCGCAGTTCAAACGGCTCGACTTGCTGGTCAACAACGCTGGTGTCGCGCCGGACGTGCGCGCAGACATCCTCGATGCCAGCGAGGAAAGCTTTGATCGGCTGATCGCCGTCAACGTCAAAGGCCCGTATTTCCTGACACAACTGGCGGCGAACTGGATGATCGAGCAAACGCAATCCACGCACCACGTACCACGCAACGCGTGTCGCCCCAAGATCATCACGGTCTCCTCCATCTCCGCCTACACCGCCTCGACCAATCGCGGCGATTACTGCGTGAGCAAGGCCGCGCTCTCGATGCTCACTCCGCTGTTCGCCGTGCGGCTGGCCGGGCACGGCATCAACGTTTATGAGATTCGCCCGGGAATTATCGCCACCGACATGACCGGCCCGGTGAAGGAGAAATACGACAAGCTCATCGCCGAGGGACTGACGCCGATCCAGCGTTGGGGCACGCCCGAGGACATCGGGAAAGCCGTGGCCGCCATTGCGAGCGACGCGCTGCCGTTCAGCACCGGGGAGGTGATCAACGTGGACGGCGGGTTTCACCTTCGGCGTTTGTAGCAGCCGACGTAAGGAGTTTCTGAATTGAAAACCGAACTCGAAAACAATGCCGACGAAAATTGATTTCACCCTGACGCCGCAACGGCTATTGCCGCAAATCTACCGGCTCTTCGAGTTGTCGGGTGACAAGATCCTCAGCATCGAGAAGTCGTGGAAACCGGCGCAAGGGACGCCGGTGTTCACGGTGAAGGGCTGCTACACGTCGCGCGGCTGGACTGAGTGGACCCAGGGCTTTCAGTACGGCTCGGCGCTGCTGCAATTCGACGCGATGGGAGACGAGCGCTTCCTGGAAATTGGCCGCCGCGGAACAATTGAGCGGATGGCGCCGCACGTCTCGCACGTCGGCGTCCACGACCACGGATTCAACAACATTTCGACCTATGGAAATCTTTTGCGCCTGATGCGCGAGGGGAAAATCCCGTGGAACGAACGCGAGAAGGATTTCTATGAATTGGCGGTGAAAGTGAGCGGTGCGGTGCAGGCCGCGAGGTGGACTAAGCTCGCGGACGGCACGGGCTTCATTCATTCGTTCAACGGCCCGCACTCGCTGTTCGTGGACACGATGCGCTCATTGCGGTCGCTTGCAATCGCGCATCAACTTGGCCACGTGCTGATGGGCGAACAGGACGCAAAGATTTCCCTGCTGCAACGGCTCGTCGAGCACGCCACGAACACGGCGCGCTACAACATTTACTACGGCGAAGGCCGCGACGCCTACGATCTCCGGGGGCGGACGGCGCACGAGGCCGTCTTCAACGTTGCCAGCGGAACCTTCCGCTGTCCGAACTCCCAGCAGGGCTATTCGCCATTCACGACGTGGACCCGCGGCTTGGCGTGGGCGATCTGTGGATTCAGCGAGCAACTGGAGTTTTTCTGTAGCTGCGCTCGTGAGAGCGTGGCTGCCTTTGCGGCTGCAGGCGGGCGCAAGGCATTTAGCCGCGTGCTCACGAACGCGGCTACAGCCACCGCCGACTTCTACCTCGAGAATTCCTGTGCCGACGGCATCCCGATGTGGGACACCGGCGCGCCGAACTTGCATCGGCTGCCAACGAACTATCTGGGCCGACCCTCCAAGCCGTTCAACAAGTTCGAGCCGGTTGATAGTTCCGCCGCAGCCATCGCCGCGCAAGGCTTGATCAGGCTTGGCAACTACCTTCACGCAAAACGCCACACGCCACACGCTCGCCGATGTCGCCAAGCCGGCCTGACCATCGCGCGAACAGTCTTTTCCGAGCCGTATCTCTCGACCAACCCGAAGCACCAAGGTCTGATCCTCCATTCCGTCTATCATCTCCCCAACGGCTGGGACTACATCGCGCCGGGGCAGAAAGTCCCGAATGGCGAAAGTTCGATGTGGGGCGACTACCACGCGCGCGAACTGGCCCTGCTCATCCTGCGCGAGGCGCGGGGCGAGGTGTATCCGACCTTTTTCGGCGGAGTGGCGTGAAACGGGTTCCTTGCGCGAATCCTGCCTCAACGGCGTACGCAGCCGCTTGGAAGGGTTGTCCGCGCCTGAGCGCCGGTCAATTCCCCGTGCCGCGCGACACGCTGCCTTTGCGCTGGGATTCGCCGAACGCCTCGGGATTGGCCGTTTGAACCGAAGAGGGCATCACGCCGGCGGTGCTGCCGGCCTTCACCTTGACGTTGCGGGCAACCCGGGTCGAGGTATCCGGCGGCACGTAAATGTATTTGGTACCGGCGGGCTTTGCGCTGGCGCTGGCGGATCGGCTGGCGCAGCCGGGGGTGATCACGACGCCGGCAGCGAGCGCGGTGGCGAGCAGGAGCAAGGACGTTTTCATGGACTTCAATGACTAACCCCGGCAGTGTGGCA
>Ga0247727_10000365_pt1 | contig 109892 bp, 78 predicted proteins | sample WisWelCaveWW1625_FD_202498 | JGI IMG/M metagenome (GOLD analysis project Ga0247727, IMG submission 202498) | Biofilm microbial communities from Wishing Well Cave, Virginia, United States - WW16-25 | ecosystem: Environmental > Aquatic > Deep subsurface > Groundwater > Cave microbial mat... | reverse complement strand
ATCGCGCCTGGTTTGGTTATCAAGATCGTTCCGGAATTTTCTGGTTCGGAACCTTTAATGAACGCTATACCGCAAATGGACCCGGGGGATTGAACAAACTTGTCCTGAGCGCAGGCGAAGGCTCAGACCCGCGCTCCGAAAAATTTACCCGCTATGAACATCATCCTGACGATCCGAGCAGCCTTCGGAGCAATTTTATACAGTGCCTCACCGGCGATCATGCCGGCAGTCTTTGGATTGGCACGCAAGCCGGCGTCAGCAAATTCGATCCGCAAACGGAAGTCTTTACGCCGATAAACTTCGTTCCTCCGGCCGGCCTTGAGAGGAATAGCAACACACCGGAGACAATTTATGAAGATCGTTCGCAGGTCTTGTGGATCGGGACCGTCAACAACGGCGTCTTCCGGCTTGATCGCAAACCGCCAAAGTTTACGCATTACCGGCATGACCCGAAAAATCCCCAAAGTCTCAGCCATAACGATATTCGCTTCTTGTACGAGGATAAATCCGGCCAACTCTGGATTTCAATTCACAATGGCGGCGTCGATCGCCTCGATCCCGACGCCGAATCCTTCTCCCATTACCGGCATGATTCGCGCCATCCGCGCAGTCTCGGCTCGAACTCGGTAAGATACCTCTACGAAGATAAGCTCGGCGCCTTGTGGTTTGGAACAGTAGATCGCGGCTTGGATAAGCTGGATCGCACGACAGGAGTTTTCACGCATTACCGTTACGATCCGGCTCGTTCCACCAGCCTGAACGACAGCACCGTCGTTTGTATAAATGAGGATCAATTCGGCGGCCTGTGGATTGGAACCCAATATGGCGGGCTCAACAAGTTTGATCGCCAGACCGAAACCTTCACCTCTTTCAAGTCGAGCTCAGACACCGTCTCTCGTAATTATTTTGTTTGGAAAATTCATGAAGATCGTTTTCGCAACTTTTGGGTTGCCATGAATGGCCTCCGGCTTTTTGATGTCCGGACGGGAAAATTCACGGCCATCAAAAAGCTGCATCCGGAGCTTCTATTTCTGCCGCGTTATTTTTACGAAGATCACTCCGGCACTTTGTGGGTTGCACATTCCGACTTGGGGTTGCTGCGAGTGGATGCGAAAGACCAAAAGTTTTCCCAATTCAAAATTCTTCCGGACGCTTTACATGGCACAGCTTATAATTGGGTTCAAACCATATTTGAAGATCGGAGGAGCATGCTTTGGGTCGGCACCCAAAGCGGCTTGCACAAATTCGATCCTCGCCGCGAAAAATTCATCGCGCATTATTATGAACGCGACGGCCTTCTCGGCAGCGAGGTGATCAAGATCGTCGGAGATGATCACGGTGATTTATGGGTGCTCACGAATCGAGGTTTAACGATCTTCAATGAAAACCTTCCACCCGACCGGCGCTTCAAGCATTTTGATCACAACGATGGAGTTGACAATGCTGCGGCGCATTTTATGACCACCACAACGCAATTGCTGAAAAGCCAACGCGGCGAAATTTATTGGGGCGGCACGAATGGGCTGTACCGGTTTTATCCCCAAAACCTGAATCGTAGCTCACAAGCTCCGCCCATCCGACTGACGGAATTTCGATTGTTCAATGATGTCGCCAAGCTGGATACGGCCATCGCTGAAATCAAAACCATTCGCCTGAACTACGATCAGGATTTTTTCTCCTTCGCTTTTGCGGCATTGGATTTTACCAATCCGCTCAAAAACCAGTATGCCTACAAGTTGCAAGGGTTGGATCGCGATTGGGTGCAAGCCGGGATCAAGCGCGAAGCGAATTACACCCATGTTCCGCCGGGCGAGTACAACTTCCGCGTGAAAGGCTCCAACGCCGACGGCGTGTGGAATGAAGACGGAGTTTCGGTAAAGATTATCATCGCGCCGCCGTTTTGGAAAACCTGGTGGTTTCGGACGCTGGTGGCCGCTGCGATCATCGGCGTTCTGGCATTTGCATACAACTACCGCGTGTCCAAGCTCCTCGAACTCGAGCGCACGCGCCTGCGCATCGCGCGTGACTTGCACGACGACGTGGGCAGCAGCTTGAGCAGCATCGCGCTCACTGCGGAGTTGCTGCAAAAGGAAAGCGTCGCGGATAGTTTGGCCGATCGCCGGCTCGCGCGCGTGCATGACACCGCGCAGAAACTCAGCCGCAATTTGAAAGAGATCGTGTGGGCCATCGATCCGCAGCGCGACAAGTTCAACGATCTGTTGCTGCACATGAAAGAGACTGCGGAAGAGCTGCTCGGGCAGAAGGGCATTAGCTATACGCTTGATGTTCCTCAAGACGAATTGCCGCAGTCGCTGAAAATGGAGTTCCGGCGCAATCTGTTTTTGATCTACAAAGAAATACTGCACAATGTCGTCAAACATGCCGAAGCAACGAAAGTGGAAATCGCGCTGACGCGAACGAATGGCATGTTGCAATTGCAGGTGGCAGATAATGGCAGAGGGTTTAATGCCGAGGCGGGAGGAAATGGCAACGGCCTGAAATCAATGCAAGCGCGCGCGGGAGAGTTGAACGGCCAGCTGGAAATCGACAGCCAGCCGGAGCGGGGGACGAAGGTGATGCTGGCGGTGAGTTGCAAGTGAAGTCGAATTTGCGAGAGTGGGCTCCTTAAATTTTTGTAAGGGGAACTGATTACTCAGGCAAGTAAATTCCAAGTTGACGGAGCATCAGCACGACGGCCTCATACGATGAAATAATTTTTCGCTTTGCGGCCAACTTCAGAATATCTGCTGTAAAGAAAGGCACAAACCCGAGCTCTTTAGCTTCATTTCTTGCCTTCTTATCGTCAATGAGCAGCACCTCGGGTTGCATCTGCAAAGCCAGATTTAAAACGCCTTTTTCACCTTTGCCCAGATTCCGGGAGAAGGAATAATTCATTTGAGGTGTCACAATCTCGATAAAATCATTGACGGCTTGTAGCAGGTTTGTCTTCTGAAAAAGAATATCACAATTGAGTACTGTTTCCTCAAACACAGCATCGGGAATATACACTTTCCCGAAAAGGTATTTGAGAATAAGCATCTGGTTCGCTCTACTCAATGCCACAAGAGGGCTAGAATTTGAAATGACTATCATTTGCCGCGTTGTTCCATGATGCGCTCAAAGCTGCGATAGCTTTCATCAAGCTCATCGTTTGTGGCATTGACAAAAGAAAGTCCTTTGCGCCCGAGCAGATCAAAAAATTCCGTGTACGTTATACCGAGCAACTCCGCAGCTCGGCCAAGGCTAAAGTTGCCTTTTTGGCGTTGCACGATGATGAAATCTTCGTACATCGTCTTGCGCACTTCATCTAGACTGTCGAAATTTTCCAAAATCTCTTCCGGAATTTCTACGGTTATAGTTTGCATGTGTGGATCCTTTTTGAAAAGAATGAAGGCTGTTTAACGGTAACCATCGCAGTAAAACCTTAACGCACGTTCACATTTTAGCGAACGAAGCACCATAAATCAAGCACTTTTACTGTTTCTCGAAATCCGCAATTATAAACCTGAAATCAACAGTCACGCCGGAGAAAAAATCGTCTGGGCCATCGATCCGCAACGCGACAAATTCGACGACCTTTTATTGCACATGAAAGAAACTGCCGAAGAATTGCTCGGCCAGAAAGGCATTAGCTACACGTTTGATGTTCCTCAAGACGAATTGCCGCAATCGCTGAAAATGGAATTCCGGCGCAACCTGTTTTTGATCTACAAAGAAATGCTGCACAATGTCGTCAAACATTCAGCCGCGACCAAAGTAGAAATCGCGCTGACGCGAATGAACGGCATGTTGCAGTTGCAGGTGGCGGATAATGGCAAAGGCTTTTGTAGCGAGGCGGTGGGAAATGGCAATGGCATGAAATCAATGCAAGCGCGCGCGGGTGAGCTGAATGGCAAACTGGAAATCGACAGCCAGCCGGAGCAGGGGACGAAGGTGATGCTGGCGGTGAGTTGCAAGTGAAGTCGAATTTGCGAGAGCGGGGCCCTTAAATTTTTGTAAGGGAAGAACTGCCTTCTCGAATGGGAACTGATTATTCAGGCAGCTAAATTCCAAAGTGACGGAGCCTCTACGCGACGGCCTCGTGTTTTAAGATGAACAAAGGAGGCTTCATAAAGCAAGCACTTTTACTATCAGTTGGATATTTCGCGATAATTTCATTGACTGATAGAGGCTTTCAGTGTATCTTGTCGCCATTGCGTTTGACCTCTCACTCCGAGTTTTTCATTCACCAGGACCAAAAATTGCGCGCGCTTCACGAGCTCACTGCAATTATCGACAAACTGCATTATGAAAAAGCGCTTTGGCACGCCGGCGTGCATCATATCGCCGGCGTGGATGAAGCCGGGCGCGGACCTCTGGCCGGGCCGGTGGTGGCCGCGGCGATTATTCTGCCGCCGGGAGAGTTGATCGCCGGAGTGGATGATTCCAAAAAATTGGCGCCGCAAGTGCGCGCACAGCTCTATCCGTTGTTGCTGGCGCGCTGCGTCGATTACGGCGTGGGCATCGTCAACGCCGATGAAATCGATCGCGTCAATATTTATCAGGCTTCTTTATTGGCCATGAAGAAGGCGCTGGCAGAACTCCGGCATGCACCCGGCCACGTGCTCATCGATGGGCGCGCGCAACTCGATCTCGATCTGCCGCAAACCGCAATCATCAAAGGCGATGGACTGTCGTGTACGATTGGCGCGGCTTCGATCCTTGCCAAAGTCGTGCGCGATACGATCATGAAACATTACCATCGCCAGTTTCCGCGCTACGGTTTTCACAAACATAAAGGATATGCGACGGAAGATCATCTGACGGCCTTGCGGCAGCACGGGCCGTGCGCCATTCACCGCCGCTCGTTTCGGCCATGCGCGCTGCAGGAGGGCGACAGAAAAGAGATGGTATTTGATGCAAATATTCAGCCTATTCTGTGATCCGTAAAACCCAATGCGAGCCGCAACCAAAAGAGAGTAACACGGAGAAAACAGAGCAAACAGAGAAGGTAGCGCCTGGAAAACTCCCTTTAGCTTTGTAGTTTTTGTTTGCTCTGTGTTTAAAATTTTTGCAACGATTGAACTTTTAATAGAATACAGCCCGTGTGAAAACGCCCGAATTTGTCATTGCGAGCGAAGCGAAGCAATCTCCAACTCCAACACGTGCACGCACCGGGATTGCTTCGCTTCGCTCGCAATGACGTTTTCACCATCTGATACTTGAGGAGGGCAAAATGGGAACTGCCACCAAAAATTTCGGAGATTGGGGCGAGCAGCGCGCCGCCGCATATCTCGAAGCCAAAGGCTGCAAAATTATCAAACGCAATTTTCGTTTGGGGCAATTGGGTGAAATCGACTTGATCGCAGAGGATCAAGGCACGCTAGTTTTCGTCGAAGTCAAAACCCAAAGCTCCGACGCGATGGGTGATGCCGCCACTTGGGTCACGCCTAAAAAGCAGCGCCAGATCGGCAAAATTGCTTTGGCTTATCTCACGTTCAACCACATCCAAAATCGCGATTGCCGTTTCGACGTGATCGTGGTTTCGCGCTCGCCACAGGGGGTGGAAATCAAACACCTTCCCAATGCGTTTTGGCTGTAACGCGCCGGTGCATAAATTTTAGCGCGGCGCAATGATTTTGCAGGCGGAATATTTTTCAAAGCAATTATTGTTTTTGTATAAAGAAATCCCGAATCTGAACTCGGAGTGCAAAACTTTAGTTTTGCACTGCCATGACGCAAACAAAAAATATTCTATGAATTTAGCCAGTGAACTCGGAGTGCAAAACTTTAGTTTTGCACTGCTAAAGCATTGCACTCTGGGTCAGCTGCTAAACGCATACGAAATATTGAATGATAACGGCCATCATCTGAAAGGAGAATGACATGGCCCATCCTTTAGTTTTAACCGACGCCACTTTTGACCAAGAAGTGCTGCAATCCGACCGGCCCGTTTTGGTGGACTTTTGGGCGGAATGGTGCGGCCCGTGCAAAGTGATCGCGCCGGCAATTGCCGAGCTTGCCGCCGAATTTGAAGGCAAGGTGAAGATTGCGAAGCTGGACGTTGATAGCAACAACGATAGCGCGGCGAAGTTCGGCATCCGCGGCATTCCGGCGTTGCTGATTTTCAAAGGCGGCAAAAAGGTCGATGAAATCATCGGCGCGGCGCCGAAACAAGTGATCAAACAGCGGTTGGAAGCGTTATTAAAATAACTGAAGCAATCTCTAATAGTCACGCGCACCGCGATGGCCTCGCTCGCAACGACACAACGACACTCCGGCTGATTTTGAGCATGCGCAGGAATGACATTTTTCCATAAGCATCCCTCACACGGATGCTTTTTTATTTCTGCACGCGTTGATATAATTTTGGCTCTATGTCATTCTTGGGGCTGCTTACGCGTATGAATAGTTTTCCCGAGGCTCAAAAGGATTCAGACTGTGTGAAAACGCTCGAATTTGTCATTGCGAGCGCAGCGAAGCAATCTCTAAATCCAATACGTGCACGCGCCGGGATTGCTTCGCTGCGCTCGCAATGACGTTTTCATACAGTCTGATTCTTACAAATGACAAATTGGGGCCGTATCCACACAAAACAACATAGAACCATAATTTTTTTTGCGATCATGGCGGCTCGTCTTGTCGTCAAAGTTTTTGCTTTTTGTAGAGAGAGCATTAGTAAAATGAATCGGCATTACGACGTTCTCATTGCCGGCGGCGGGCCCGCGGGGTTGAGCGCGGCCTACGCGGCTGCGGCCGGCGGCTTGCGCGTGGCGGTGTGCGAGCGCAGCAAAGAAATCGGGTACCCCATTCACACCAGCGGCGGCAGTTGGCTTTCAGATCTGCGCGCATTGGGCCTTCCGGAAAAATATATGCATCCCATTCGCACCGGCCGTTTTCTGGCGCGCGAGGCCGAAGCGATTTTTTCTTACGACCAGCCGGTGAGTTGCATTTTGGACGTGCGCGGTTTGTACCAATATCTTGCGGTGTTGGCGGCGCAAGCCGGCGCAGAAATTTTTCCCGCCCGTCATGTTACCGGCGTACTTTTTCAAAAGGGCCGGCCGGCCGGTTTGCATATAAAAGGGGAAGGACAGTGTTGCGCGCCCTTGTTGATCGATGCCACCGGTTTTGCCGGCGTGCTGGCGCAGCAGTTGGGATTGCGCCGGGATTTTGCACGCTATGGTTTGGGCGCGGAAGTAGACGTGTTTGCGCCGTCGTGGCCGCAAGATACGGTGGCGCTATTGTTCGGCAGTTGGGCGGCGCCTTCCGGCTATGGCTGGATTTTTCCGCACGGCGACGAGCGCGTGCGCCTCGGCGTGGGCCTGCTCCGGCCGGATACGCACGCGGATCCGCGCGCGCTTTTGCAAAACTTGCTATCTCCTGCGCCGGAAATTTTTCAGAGATTGCCTTTGCGCGCCTCCGCCATTATTGAAACACACCTCGGCTCCATTCCCAGTGTGCCGCCGTTGTCGCAGACTTCTACTCATGGTTTGTTGGTGGTGGGCGATGCGGGCGGTTTGCTTTCAACTTTGCTGGGGGAAGGTATTCGCTTTGCAATCGCAATTGGACGGCTGGCCGGAGAAGTGGCGGTGGCGGCGCATCGAGCCGTGCGCTTCGATGCAGCTTTTCTTACCCGTTTCGATCGTGCCTGGCGCAAGCGCTATGGCCGCATGTTTGCCTGGGCGGAAATTGCCAATCGGCGCTTCGCGCAATACGATGATGAAAAATGGAATGAAAAAATTCGCCTGCTCGCCCGCCTGCCGGCAGAGGCCGTTCCACCTTTATTGAAAGGTGATTGGTTTGATGCCGTTTTGCTCAAAGCGCTTTGGCAGCAGCGTGAGGCCTGGCATTTTTCTTCTGCTGTGAAATCTTTTACACGGCGTTGTTTTTTAAAAAGCAATAATTAAATTTTAGGATTGGCCTTCTGTGTTTATTTTGTTTTTAAAGCAAAACTCATCAAATTGTATGCCAGAAAGCAGGATTAATCTTGACAATGATTTTACTAATCTTATATTTAGGAGTTACTGCGAATTTACACGAATAAAAAACATTAGCGTTAATTCGCGGTTTTAATCGATGAGACTGAAAATGCCCATCACCATCGCCGAAGTTCAACACATTGCCAAATTAGCCAAGCTCTCTTTCAACTCCGAAGAGTTGGAAAAAATGGCGCAAGAGCTGGATGCCATTGTCGGTTACATCGAGCAATTGCAAGAGCTCGAGCTGGACGAAGTGCCGCCCACCGCACATGTGCTGGATTTGAGCAATGTTTTCAGAGAAGATCAAGTGCAGCCCGCGTTGCCCGTAGCCGAAGTGCTGCGCAATGCGCCCGCGGTGCGGCAATCTTATTTCAGTGTTCCCAAGGTGATTTGAGATGGGATTGCTTCGGCGAAAAGAGGCCTCGCAATGACCGTCGTTGCGTTGTTGCATGATGAAAGCCTGTAGATCACCGTCATTGCAAGCCGGCTTTATCGGCGAAGCAATCTATTCTGAGATGAGATTGCTTCGGCGAAAGAGGCCTCGCAATGACCGTCGTTGCACAAACGATAAATAAAAAAGCCATGAATATCCTCGGCGTCATTCCCGCGCGTTATGCCTCGACGCGCTTTCCCGGCAAGCCGCTGGCGCTGGTGGCGGGCAAGCCCATGATTCAATGCGTATACGAGCGTGCGCAGCGCTCCGCCATGCTGACGGATTTGTTTGTGGCGACGGATGACGAAAGAATCGTAACCGCGGTGGAGGCGTTCGGCGGGAAAGTGATGATGACGCGGCCCGAGCATCAGTCCGGCAGCGACCGCATCGCAGAAGTGGCGCAGCAGATTCGCCCGCATCCCGACCTCGTCGTCAATATTCAGGGCGATGAACCGTTGATCGATCCGGCCGCGATCGACATTGCCATCAATGTTTTGTTGGCGGATGACGAGGCCGAGGTGAGCACGTTGGTGCGGCCGATCTCGACGTTGGAAGAATTGGAAAATCCCAATGTCGTCAAAGTCGTGCTGGCGCAAGATCACACTGCGCTATATTTCTCGCGCTCGCCCATTCCCTATTGCCGCGATTGCGCCGGGCACGCGGATTGGTTGAACCGCCATCAATATTTGAAGCATCTGGGCGTGTATGTTTATCGCCACGAGACGCTGCTGGCTTTCGTCAGTTGGCCGCCGGGACGGCTGGAACGCGTGGAGCACTTGGAACAGTTGCGCCTGCTCGAACGCGGCGTGCGCATTCACGCGGCACGCACGGAATACGAAGGCCGCAGCGTAGATACACCCGCGGATTTGGAAGCATTGAATCGCGATTTGATGATGGGATGAAGTTTAGGCGCTTGGCGCCTCAAACTCAGAATAAAATTCTGAAAATTTTGCTGAGTCACGAACAAATTTAACACGGAGCAAACAGAGCGCACGGAGAAAAACATTTTATTCAAAAAGCTTTTCTCCGTGAACTCCGTTTTCTTCGTGTTCGAAAATTTTAGGATTTATGCCGCCACGCGATGCGAGGCTTCAGTTTTCAGCTGTCTGAAAATTTGGTTTAGTCTCTTAAAAGTGGCTTCTTTGCTAAAAAAGCAAAGACCTTCTGTAAGCTTTTTGTTAGCGGCATGCCCGCGTTGAGTTCGATATGAAGAAAACACCCGCAACTAAAACTCGTAAACGCGCCTCTGACGAAATGCGCCCCGAATATCGCTTTGATTATAGCGAGGCTCGTCCGAATCGTTTTGCGAATCACGACAAAGAAAAAGTCTTGGTTGTTATAATAGACCCGGATATTGCCCAGGTGTTTACGACACCCAAGTCAATCAATGATGTTCTTCGGGCCTTAATTACAGCGATGCCCAAAGTAGCCAAATCCAAAGTGACGGCTCGGCAAAGGTCGTCAAATAATCGCTGATTCTTTTTCGAATATCGTGAACTTTTTCAAGGTGAATCACTTGTCTGCTCCCACTCAAACCAAATACATCTTCATCACCGGCGGTGTGGTGTCTTCTTTGGGAAAGGGCGTCGCCTCGGCAGCGATCGGTGTTCTTTTGAAAGCGCGCGGACTGAAAGTCACGATTCTCAAGTTCGATCCATATATCAACGTTGACCCGGGCACGATGAGTCCGTATCAGCACGGTGAAGTGTTCGTCACCGATGACGGTGCGGAAACTGATCTCGATCTGGGGCATTACGAGCGTTTCATCGACGTCAACATGACGAAGAAGAACAACGCCACCACCGGACAAATTTATTTCACCGTGATCAACAAAGAGCGCCGCGGCGATTATTTGGGCAACACCGTGCAGGTGATTCCGCACATCACGGATGAAATCAAGCAAAGAATTCTCGACGCCGTCCAGCACAACGGCAAATACGACGTGTTGATCACGGAAGTGGGCGGCACCGTGGGCGACATTGAAAGCCTGCCGTTTCTTGAAGCCATCCGCCAATTCCGTTTGGAAGTGGGGGCGCAAAATTGCGTGGACGTTCATCTCACTTTGGTGCCCTATATTCAGGCCTCCGGCGAATTGAAAACCAAGCCGACGCAGCATTCGGTGATGCGCTTGCGCGAGATCGGCATTCAACCCGACATTTTGCTGTGCCGCACCGAGGCGGAATTGTCGCAGGATTTGCGCAAAAAAATCGGCCTGTTTTGCAGCGTGCCGGCGGATTGCGTCATCGAAGCGCGCGACGTGAAAACGATTTACGAAATTCCATTGTTGTTTGAAGAACAAGGCTTCGGCAACATTCTCGAACAAAAACTGGGTTTGCACGGCGCCGCGCCGGCTGCCGGGCGTCGTGTGGATTTGAGCAAATGGCGCCAACTGGTGCAGCGCATTAAAAATCCCAGCCGCGCGGTTGACATTGCGATTTGCGGCAAATATGTCGGCTTGAAAGATTCCTACAAAAGCATCGTCGAAGCCTTCACCCACGCGGGCGTGGAAAACGACGCTCTCGTGAATTTGCATTGGATCGATTCCGAAGCCCTCGAGCAAACCGGCATTCCGGAAAACCTGCCGCACATGCACGGCTTGTTAGTGTGCCCGGGTTTTGGCAGCCGCGGTGTGGAGGGCAAGATCAGCGCCATTCAATTCGCGCGCGAAAGCGGCATGCCATTTTTGGGTATTTGCCTGGGCCTGCAATGCGCGGTGATTGAGTTTGCGCGCCACGTTTGCGGCTTGCCGCAAGCCAACAGCACGGAGTTCGACGAAAACACCGCGGCGCCGGTGATCGACAAAATGGAAACGCAGGTGCAAATCACGCAAATCGGCGGCACCATGCGCTTGGGCGCGTATCGCTGCGATCTGGCGCCGGGCACGCGCACGTTTGCGGCTTACAATAAATCAGAAATTGCGGAGCGCCACCGCCATCGCTGGGAAGTCAACAATCGTTATTTGCCGCAATTGGAACGCGCGGGATTGGTCGTCAGCGGCATAAACCCCGACAACAAGCTGGTGGAGATCATGGAGCTGAAAGATCATCCCTGGTTCGTGGGCGTGCAATTTCATCCGGAATTGAAGTCACGCGCCCTGCGCGCGCATCCGCTGTTTCGAGATTTCGTGCGGGCCGCGTTGGAGCATGCCTCGTAGCTTTACTAAACTTTCAAAGTTTAGTAAAGCTTTTGATTGGCAACAGGAAATTATCATCACGGCGAGATTCGATAATAACCGGAATGTTCGAGCAAAGAGGCAATGGCTCTCTCACCTCAAACAGGGAGGCACAAACATGAAACGCTTGCTCGCTTTCTTCGCTGCCGTTGCTCTGCTTGGAGAACAAAGCCTTCAGGCGCAGTGGATTCAAACCAATGGACCCTACGGAGGAAATGTTACGTGCTTTGCTGTGAACGGAACAAATCTCTTTGCGGGAACTTTTGGCGACGGCGTGTTTCTTTCCACCAACAACGGCACAAGCTGGACCGCCGTCAATACCGGCTTGACGAATAAATTTGTTAATGCTTTTGCCGTGAACGGCTCGAATCTCTTTGCGGGAACTTCTGGCGGCGTGTTTCTTTCCACCAACAACGGCACAAGCTGGACCGCCTTAACAAACACTGAAGTTCAGACTTTTGCCGTGAGCGGCTCGAATCTCTTTGTGGCAACTGTCGGCGGCGTGTTTCTTTCCACCGACAACGGCACAAGCTGGACCGCCGTCAATACCGGCTTGCCGACGGCCGATATTGTTACGTCTTTTGCCGTGAACGGCTCAAATCTTTTTGCGGGAACCGGTTTCGCCGGCGTGTATCTTTCCACCAACAACGGCACAAGCTGGACTGCCGCCAATGCCGGCTTGCCGGGGCCGGACATTGCTGTTTTGTCTCTTGCCGTGAACGACTCGAATCTCTTCGCAGGGACTTTTGGCTCCGGCGTGTATCTTTCCACCAACAACGGCGCAAGCTGGACTGCCGTCAATACCGGCTTGCCGGACTTTCCTTTTGTTTGGGCTTTTGCCGTTAACGACTCGAATCTCTTTGCGGGAACCGATGGCGGCGTGTTTCTTTCTACCGACAACGGCACAAGCTGGACCGCCGTCAATACCGGCTTGACGAACACTTCTGTCAATGCTCTTGCCGTGAACGGCTCGAATCTCTTTGCGGGAACTTGGGGTGGCGGCGTGTTTCTTTCCACCAACAACGGCGTAAGCTGGACCGCCGTCAATACCGGCTTGACCTACACTTCTGTCAATGCTCTTGCCGTTAACGGCTCGAGTCTCTTTGCGGGAACTGATGGCGGCGGCGTGTTTCTTTCCACAAACAACGGCACAAGCTGGACCGCCGTTAATACTGGCTTGACCAATGCTTCTGTCCGTTCCTTTATCGTGAACGGCTCGAATCTCTTTGCGGGAACTGATGGCGGCGGCGTGTTTTTTTCCATCAACAACGGCACAAGCTGGGTCAATACCGGCTTGACGAACACTATTGTTTTGTCTCTTGCCGTGAGCGGCTCGAATCTCTTTGCGGGAACTAATAGCGACGGCGTGTTTCTTTCCACTAACAACGGTACAAGCTGGGTCAATACCGGCTTGACGAACACTATTGTTTTTTCTCTTGCTGTGAGCGGCTCGAATCTCTTTGCGGGAACTAATAGCGGCGGCGTGTTTCTTTCCACCAACAACGGCACAAGCTGGGTCGCCGTCAATAACGGCTTGACCAACTATGCTACTGTTAATGCTCTTGCCGTGAACGGCTCGAATCTCTTTGCGGGAACTAATGACGGCGTGTTTCTTTCCACCAACAACGGCACAAACTGGGTCAATACCGGCTTGACGGACTATTTTGTCTTGTCTCTTGCCGTGAACGGCCCGAATCTCTTCGCGGGAAATGAGCGCGGCGGCGTATTTCTTTCCACCAACAACGGCACACGCTGGACGGCTGTCAATACCGGCTTGACGAACACTACCGTTAGGTCTCTTGCCGTGAGCGGCTCGAATCTCTTTGCGGGAACTTATTATGGCGGCGTGTGGCGGCGTCCGTTGTCAGAGATGGTTACTGCAGTTGAAGATGATTTCAGTCAAGTACCTGTTGGCTTTGTGTTGGAGCAAAACTTTCCCAACCCTTTCAATCCCCAAACCACCATTCGCTACCAGTTGCCAAAAACCACCGAGGTCGTGCTCAAGATCTACAACGTCTTTGGCCAGGAAGTGCGCACGCTGGTCAATGAGCGGCAACCTGCCGGTGCGAACGCGGAGGTGTGGGATGGCAAGGATCAGTCCGGCAAAGAAGTAAGCTCGGGCATTTACATTTATCGCCTGCAAGCAGGAGAGTCTATTCAAAGCCGCAAGCTGTCTTTCGTGCGATAAAGAAAATAAGCGGCAATTATCCGCTAGCGCTCATTTGCGGCCCGTGTGTCTATGACCAATACAGTCAAATTGCTCGATGTCATCGCGCTCACAGTTGACCTGCCCGAGTATAATTTATGGCGCGGGCAAGTCGGCACGGTGGTCGATATTCTTGCCGATGGCAACGCCTTTGAAGTTGAATTCAGTGACCGCGATGGCCGCACCTTCGAATCGCTTGGGCTGCGGCCAGATCAAATTATGGTGCTGCGCTATGCACCGGGCAACGACAATTTCGAGCCAGAAACAGTGCTGGCGTAGCGCAGACTTCCAGTCTGCAAACCACGCAGGCAAGGATGCCTGCGCTACGAAATCTGCACAAATTTGAGCCGAAACAAAAAGCCTTACGCAGAGACGTAAAGGAAGCGCAAAGAAAAGCTTTGCGGGTTCTTTGCGCCTTCGCGTCTTTGCGTGCGAGCCTTTTGCTTTTTCAATCAAACTATGAGAGATCATGACTCGCACGATCGACATCGGCAAAATCAAAATGGGCGGCGCTCAGCCGCTCGTGCTCATTTGCGGCCCGTGTGTGATTGAAGATGAGAAAACCATGTTCAGCGCCGCGGAGTCCATCACCAAAATCGCGGACAAACTCAGGCTGCCGCTCATTTTCAAATCTTCCTATTTGAAAGACAACCGCTCCACGGAAACGAGCTATCAAGGCCCCGGTCTCAAAGCGGGCTTGGCTCTGTTGCGCCAAATCAAAGAGCGCTTCAACGTGCCTGTGCTCTCGGATATTCACGACGCGCACGATGCCGAAGCCTGCGCCGAGGTGCTCGACGTGATTCAGATTCCGGCTTATCTGTGCATGCAAACCACGCTCACGCTCGCGGTCGCGAAAACCGGCCGCGTGGTCAATGTGAAGAAAGGCCAGTTCCTCGATCCCGAGGACCTGCGCAACGTCATCGGCAAAATCGAGCGCGCGGGCAATCACAACATTTTTCTCACGGAGCGCGGCGCGTGTTTCGGGTATCATAATTTGGTTGTGGATATGCGCGCGCTCGTGAGCATGCGCGAGCTGGGCTATCCGGTCGTGTTCGATCCCACGCATTCGATTCGCGTGTATGGCCTGCCCTCTTCGGACCCGGCCGGCGGCAAGCCGAAGTTCGTGCCGGCGCTCACGCGCGCCGCGATGGCTGCGGGTTGCGAAGCGCTGTTCATCGAAGCGCATCCGAATCCGCGCGAAGCAAAGTGCGACGCTGCAAGCCAATGGCCGATGGATAAGCTTGAAGACTTGCTCACGCAAGCGGTGGAAATCGCAAGCGTGGCGAGGAAATATTTGCAGTGAGAAGAGGAAAGCAAAACGATTACTGGCAAAACTATTAAAAGAGTTTTAAAAAAATTGTTTTGTCGGAAATGGTTTTGCCTTTGAATCAGAATGTAGAAGGAAGACAAAACGATTGCTGGCAAAACCATTAAAAGAGCTTTTAAAATAGTTTTGTCAGAAATAGTTTTGTCTTTTGATCATTGAAACCCAAAGACAAAACGATTGCCGGCAAAACCATAAAAACGTTTTCACAAAAATTGTTTTGCCAGTAATAGTTTTGCTTTGATCTGTTTGTGGCTTAATTGGCAAATCAAAAAATGATGTTGTTGGATAAGGCCCGCGAAGTGATTCGCCTCGAGGCTGAGGCCATTGCGGCGTTGGAAGATCGCATTGATGCGAGTTTCGAGCGTGCGGTGGAATTGCTGTACAATTGCAAAGGCCGCGTGATCGTATCGGGCATGGGCAAGAGCGGCATCATCGCGCAGAAAATTGCGGCCACGCTTTCGAGCACGGGCACCGCGGCGATGTTCGTGCATGCGGCAGAGGCGGCGCACGGCGATCTCGGCATGATGATGCCCGGCGATGTGGTGATTTGCATTTCGAAGAGCGGCAACACCGAAGAGTTTTATGTTTTGATTCCCGAGTTCAAGCGTTTGGAAGTGCCACTGATTGTGATGACCGGCAACCGCCACTCCCCTCTGGCCGAGCGCGCGGACGTGGTGCTAGATGTGAGCGTGAAGCGCGAAGCGTGCCCGCACGATCTCGCGCCGACCACGAGCACAACTGCCGCGCTGGTGATGGGAGACGCGCTCTCCGTGGCGTTAGTTGAAAAGCGCCACTTCACGCAAGAAGATTTCGCGCTGCGCCATCCGTCCGGAACGTTGGGCCGCAAGCTGCGTCTGCGCATCGAGGATGTGATGTATTCCGGCGAAAAAATCGCAAAGGTCGCGCCGCAGGCGACGCTTGAAGAAGTGATGCTCGAAATGACGAAGAAGCGTTTCGGCGCGACCACGGTGGTTGATAGTAACGGTGTTTTGCAAGGCATCATCACCGACGGAGATTTGCGGCGTCTGCTCAGCAAAGGCGGCGCAATTCAAAATGTGCGGGCGCTCGATATGATGACGAAGCAACCGAAGAGCGTTCACACCGGCACGCTCGCTGCGAAAGTGCTCGAAATCATGGAAGAGCACGACATCATGCAAATCATCGTAGTCGATCATGAGCATCGGCCAGTGGGCATGCTGCACTTGCATGATTTGCTGAAGGCAGGTGTGGCGTGAAAAGATCGTAGATCGCGGATAGTTGATTGTGGATTGCAGATTGTAGCGCGCGCCTTCTCATTTGTCATTCGGGAGGGATCTTTTAAGCGCTGGGTACAATCGTAAGTATTACTCCGAGAAAACGAGCTCCGTCGCAAAGAGATTGTAGCGCAGGCATCCTTGCCTGCATGGTTTGCAGACTGGAAGTCTACGCTACGTATGTATAATCCTGTAGATTTAAATGGCTGACAAACCGTTGCGCAAGCGCATTAAAAATTGGTTGATTTTTCAGCTCGTTCGTTCTTTGATAAAGCTCGTGCGCCTCTTGCCTCGTCGCGTGGCGCTTAAAAGTTTTGAGCATCTCGGCGCGCTGGCTTTCCTTCTCATTCGCAAAGAGCGCGAGAAGACTTTGCGGCATTTGCGCCTCGCGTTTGGTGCACAACGCAGCGAGCGTGAGATTTGCAATCTTGCCAAAGCCACGTTTCGCGCGTTGGGACGAAATGCGGCCGAGGCCGTGCGTCTGCCGCAACTCATTCGCGGCGGTCTTGATCAGTTCGTACGCTTCGTCGGGCGCGAGCATCTCGATCGCGCTTTTGCGCGCGGCCGCGGCGTGCTCTGCATCACCGGCCACCTCGGTTGTTGGGAATTGTTTGCGGCCTATCTCGCCCAACATTATCCCATGGCGGCCGTGGGCGCAACGTTGTACGATCGGCGCTTGGATGAAATTCTCCTGCGCGCGCGCGAACAATCCGGCATTGCCACTTTTCCGCGTTCCGTGGGCGGAACTAAAAGTATCGTGCGCTGGTTTCGTGAAGGCGGTTTGCTTGCCATTCTCATCGATCAAGACACGCGCGTCGGCGGCGAGTTTGTTGATTTTTTCGGGCAGCCGGCTTACACTCCGTCGGGCATGGTGGTGCTGGCGGAGCGCACGGGCGCGGCGCTCGTGCCCGTGGCGATTTATATGAACGAGGATTCGACCCATACCCTCGAAGTGCGGCCGGAAATCATTTTGCAAAAAACCGGCGCCGCGCGTGCCGATCGCCGGGCCAACGTTTGGCAATGCTCCCAAGCTGTCGAAGCTTTCATTCGCGAGCATCCCACGCAATGGGTATGGATGCACGAGCGGTGGAAGACGAAACCGATTAAAGAAAATCTGATTGAAACACAGGCCTAAATATGCCAGCGAGAGATTTATATCACGACGCCGTCAGGAATGCGTTGATCAAAGACGGTTGGACGATTACGCATGATCCATATTGGATGAAAGTCGGCGGCAAAGATATGTTTGTCGATCTCGGTGCGGAGCGTCTGCTTGCGGCAGAAAAGGCAGATCAAAAAATAGCCGTTGAGAGCAAGAGTTTTATAAGTACATCGGAAATGGACGACCTCAAAAATGCGATTGGAACATTTGTAATTTATCAAACCGCGCTAGCGGCGAAAGAACCTGAGCGCAGGCTTTTTCTGGCCGTGCCTCAATCAGTTATAAAAGAATTTTTCGAAGAAGCTCTCGGGCAACTTTTGTTGAAAAATCATCTTGTGAGAATTATCGGCTATAACTCCGAAACGGAGGAGATCACACAATGGATACTCTAAGCACCTATCGCCAGATCATTGAGAATGTTCTAAACGAGTATGCGCCCATTCGGTATGCGCATGGCGACATTCACAATGAAGCCGTCTTTGATCGACAAAATGATCGCTATTTAATTGTTAGCGTTGGCTGGGATGATCGCCGTGTCCATGGCTGCCTTATTCATGTTGATCTCATCGACGGCAAAATTTGGATTCAACGCGACGGCACGGAAGACGGCATTGCCGGAGATTTGGAGGAAGCCGGCATTCCAAAAGATCGCATTGTGTTGGGATTCAAGCGGCCGGAGATCCGCAAGTACACGGAATACGCGGTGGCATGAACGTGATGAGAGCATTTCAGAAAATTCCTTTCTCGAAGGCGGTGTCGCTTGCAGCCTCGCCAGCGAAGAACATCCCCGGCCCCTCGGGGGGAATTGCGAGGGGCTGAGTTACTGCGAAGCATACTGAATTGCCGGTGAAATTTCCAGATCACAAACAATGTCTAATTTGTTGAGAAAAAATTTCGCTTCCGCTCTTCGCCTTTTGCTTTTTGCTTTTTGCTTTTTGCTTTTTGCCCTCAGCCTCGGCTGCCAGTCTCTCGAGCAGCCCACGCCGGCGAAAAATAAAATAGCAGGGCCGGATCAGGAAGGATGGAACAGCACGATTACGGTGACCAGCGATGGCCGCGTCACCGCGCTGGTGAATTATCATCACATGGAAAAATATTCCTCGCAGCGCCGGGTCTATTTCGATGACAGCGTCGCGGTCGATTTTTACGATCAACAAGGCCGGCATACTTCGAAATTGACCGCGGACCGCGGCCGGCTGTATGAAGAAACCAACGACGTGGTGGCTTTGGGCAACGTAGTGGTGGTGTCCGACAGCGGCATGATCTTGCGCAGCGATTCTTTGCGCTGGGACAACCGCCGGCAAAAAGTACTGACCGACGCTTTTGTGACCATCACCCGCGCGAACGGCGAAATGCTGCAAGGCCATGGTTTCGAATCGGATCCCAATTTAAACTACTTTTCGATCAGGAAAGCTTCGGGAACCACGCCGCGGAAATTGGAATTGCCCGGCGCGACACGCAGCCGGGGAACGACGCCGGCTTCTGCTCCGGTGGATAGTTTGCGGTGAAAGAGGAGCACAGGAAAAGATGAATGAAGATAGAAGAGCGAAGATCGAATTTGCCGCAGGACGGTGTTATCGCAATGTTTTTTTCTTTATGCTCATTTTTGTTTTAGGGCAAAAGCAAGCGCAGGCGCAAAGTGTTTTGCGTTTGGAGAATAGCGATTCCGTGCGTTACATGGAAGAAAACGGCGTGGGCATCACGGAAGCGATCGGCAACGTGCAACTGGTGCAAGATAGCGCCAGCATGACTTGCGATCGCGCGCGTTTGATCCCTTCCCGCTCGCGCACGGAATTTTATGGCAACGTTAAAATGCACGAAGGCGAGAAATGGCTGCACGCCGATCAGGTGATTTCTTTCGATGATCGCAGAGTTCGCGAGGCTGCCGGCCATGTCAAGATGGGCGACCGCGCCACCCAATTGACCGCGCGCCAGGTGACGTACTTTCAAAATGAAGAGCGCGCGCTGGCCGAGCACGAGGTGACCATCACCAACAGCGATCGGCGCATGGTGCTGACCTGCGGCAAGGCGGATTACTTGCGCGATGAAGACTATGCCCGCGCCTGGTTGGAGCCGGTGCTGATCGAGCTGGATTCGTCGCAGGCGGAAAATTTGCGCATTACCGGCAACGTGATTGAACTGTTCGAAAGCGGCGAGCGCGCCAAAGTTTCAGGCGCGGTGGATATCACGCGGCAAAGCACGCGCGCGCAATGCGACACCGCCGAATATTTTCGCACCGGCGGCCGCTTGCAATTGCGCGTCCGCCCGGTGGCCTGGCAGCATCGCGATGAATTGCGCGGTGACATGATCGAATTATTTATCGCCGAGCAAAAACTCACACAAGCGCAAGTTCACGGCAAGGCGACGATGATTTCGCCGGTGGATTCAACCGGCCGGGACGCGCGCCAAAATTCGCTTGCAGGCGGCAAGATGACGCTGTACTTTCAAAATGAAAAACTCGAGCATGTGCTGGTGGAAGAAACCGCGACCAGTATTTATCACGTTCTGGATCAAGGCGAAGTGCAAGGCGTCAATCACGTGCAGGGTGATCGCATCACGCTTTATATTTCCGGGGGCGAATTGCAGCGCATTTTGATTGCCAGCGATCCGGGCGTTTCGAACGGCAAATACGAGCCGGCGGGAACGGCGCCGCCGGCCGCAGCGAGCGAGCGCAAGCCATGAATGAAAACGGACACAACGGCGCGGTGTTGCGCTCGGAGAAGCTGGTTAAAATTTATAATCGACGCCACGTGGTGAGTGAAGTTACGATCGCGGTGCAACAGGGAGAAATCGTCGGGTTGCTCGGCCCGAACGGCGCGGGCAAAACCACGACGTTTTACATGATCACCGGCATGATCCGTCCGACCTCAGGCCGCATCTTTCTCAGCGACACGGACGTGACGGCCATGCCCATGTATCAACGCGCGCGGCTGGGCGTGGGTTATCTCGCGCAAGAGCCGAGCATTTTTCGCCGGCTGACGGTCGAACAAAATATCCTGGCGATTTTGGAAACCATGCCGCTTTCCAAACAGGAACGCCGGCAGCGGCTGGAGCACCTGCTCGACGAGCTGGCGATTGCGCATCTGGCAAAAAATTATGCGTACACGCTTTCGGGCGGCGAGCGCCGGCGCACGGAAATCAGCCGCGCGCTGGTGACCAATCCCAAATTCATTTTGTTGGATGAGCCGTTCGCCGGCGTCGATCCGATTGCGGTGGAAGACATTCAAGAAATCGTGCGAGGGTTGAAACAAAAAGGCATCGGCGTACTGATCACCGATCATAACGTGCACGAGACGCTTTCCATCACCGACCGCGCCTATCTTTTGTTCGAGGGTAAGGTGCTGAAAGCGGGCACGGCGGAGTTTCTCGCCGATGATCCGGAAGCGCGCAAATTGTATCTGGGAGACAAATTCCGATTGGATCGTTGAGTACAGCGTTAAGTTGGCGCTGCCACCGGGGAATGTCGTTCAGAATCTTCCCGCGCACCGGGCACAAGGCTCAAATTGACGGCAGTGTTAGTGCTTGGGAAGATTCCCGAAAGGGCCTTGCGGCCTGCTGAATGACAGGGTGTGGATTTTGGGCGAAAAGCCAAACTTAACGTTGTAGCGCTTATCACGCCAACAAAAACCGCTATAATTATGTTGAAGGATTGATCGAGGATTTGAAATTATGCTGAATTTGTCACAACGGCTCAGCCAGCAATTGCGGCAAACCCCGCAACAAGTTTTGCTGTCTTCGTTGCTGCAACTGCCCACCGTCATGCTCGAACAGAAGCTGAAAATGGAGATTGAAATCAATCCGCTGCTCGAGCTGGCCGACGAGATGGAGCTTGAAGACGAGCAGGATGAAGAGATGGAGCTCGAGCTGAAAGCCGAGGACGGCGACAACAAGCAGGAAGCCGAAAGCGCCGAAGAAGACGGCGAAGCGGTGTCCGTGGATGTGGAGATCGAGCGCGAAGAAATCAACAAAGAAGAAATCGATTGGGAAGCGATTCTCGGCGACGAGGAAAACTACGAGCACCGCGCGCCGCGCGACGACAGCGCCGAAGTTTTCGAGCAGCAGGAATCGGCGGAGGAGACGCTGCCCGAGCACCTTTTGACGCAATTGCACATGCAGCGCCTAGGTGAAGAAGATTTGACCATCGGCGAGTATTTGATTTGGAATATTAATGAAGACGGTTATCTCTCGTGCGCGGTGGAGGTGGTGGCGCAGAATCTCAGTGTGCCGATAGAAAAGGTGGAAAAAGTGCTGCGCCGGATTCAGCGTTTCGATCCGGTCGGCATTGGCGCGCGCAATCTGCAGGAATGTTTATTGATTCAGTTGGGAGAGAAGGAACTGCGCTACGAGCTGGCGGTCGAAGTGATCAAAAATCATTTTGACGATTTCACCAACAAGCGTTTTGAAAAAATCGCCAAGAAGCTCGAAGTCGATCTGGAATCGATCAAAGAAGTCGTCGACGAAGTCACGGGCCTCAATCCCAAGCCAGGTGAAGGTTACATTTCGCCGCATCTCAACGTCGTGGTTCCTGATTTGACCGTGGAACGCGAGGGCGAAGGCGAGGAGTTCCGCGTGATCATGCACGATTCGAACGTGCCGCACTTGCGCATCAACAATCGTTATAAAGAAATATTGTTGAAAAAGGCTTCGAGCAAAGATCAAGCGAAAGAGGCGCGCGAGTTCGTGAAGAAACGCCTGGAATCGGCGCGCTGGCTGATCAACTCGATTCACCAACGGCGGCTGACCATTATGAAGGTCATGGAAGCGATCATCAACAAGCAGCGCGAGTTTTTCGAAAAGGGCCGGCAGTGCATCAAGCCGATGATTCTCAAAGACATTGCCGACGAGATCGGCATGGACATTTCCACCATTTCGCGCGTGACCAACGGCAAATACGTGCAAACCGAACACGGCGTATTCGAGCTCAAATACTTTTTCAGCGAAGGCCTCAAGCGCGACGACGGCGAAGATATTTCCAATCGGCGCATCAAGCAGCGCATCAAGGAAATTATCGATGTGGAAGAAGCGCGCAAGCCCCTGAACGACCAAACCATTGCGGTTCTGTTGAAACGCGAAGGCTTCAACGTGGCGCGGCGCACCGTGGCCAAATACCGCGAACAAATGATGCTGCCGGTTTCACGGCTGCGCAGAAAAATTTAGAAATGGATTGGTGGATTTTTGGATTGTTGGATTACTGGATGGCTGGGCGCATTGATCCATCATTGCATTGATCCATTAATCCAACGATCCAATTATCCACCATTCCAGCTATCCCATAATCCGTTAATTCAGTACACGATCATTTGCAGAGAGGATTCTGATGTTTGAAGTGATTCACGCAACGACGATACTCGGCGTACGCCACAACGGCAGTGTGGTGTTGGCCGGCGATGGACAAGTCACTTATGGCGACGCCGTGCTGAAAATGAACGCGCGCAAAATTCGCAAGCTGCACAAGGATTCCGTGCTCATCGGCTTTGCCGGCGCCGCGGCCGATGCTTTCGCCCTGTTCGAAAAGTTCGAACAAAAATTGGAACAATATCGCGGCAATTTAAGCCGCGCCGCGGTCGAGCTGGCCAAAGAATGGCGCACCGATCGTTTTCTGCGCCGGCTGGAAGCGCAATTGATCGTGATGGACCGCGAAAAGACCTTTTTGGTTTCGGGCACCGGCGACGTGATCGAGCCGGATGACGGCATTATTTCCATCGGCTCGGGCGGCGGTTATGCGCTAGCCTCCGCACGCGCGCTGGTGAAGTATTCCAATTTGACGGCGCGGCAAATCGTAGAAGAAGCGATGAGCATCACCGCCGACATTTGCATTTACACCAACAAGAATCTGGTGCTGGAAGAATTGAACTGATTTTTTTTTACGTTTTACGCATTACGTTTTACGTGATCGGTAATGCGTAAAACGTGAAACGTAAAGGCGCAACTCAGATTATTTGAAGAACATACCATGGACGACAAAAACGTGCTGACGCCGCGGCAAATCGTGGCGGAGTTGGACAAATACATCATCGGGCAAGATCGCGCCAAGCGCGCGGTGGCAATCGCGTTGCGCAACCGCTGGCGCCGACAACAAGTGAGCGACCATCTGCGCGAAGAGATCATGCCCAACAATATCATTCTCATCGGGCCGACCGGCGTGGGCAAAACCGAAATTGCGCGGCGGCTTTCCAAATTGGCGCATGCGCCCTTCATCAAAGTCGAGGCCTCCAAATTCACCGAAGTCGGCTATGTGGGCCGCGATGTGGAATCCATGATTCGCGATTTGACGGATTTGGCGGTGGCCATGGTGCGCGCCGAGAAAACCGCAACCGTGAAAGAACAGGCGGAGAACCTCGCCAATGAACGCGTGTTGGATCTGCTCGTGCCGCCGATTCCGGTGAGCGTGCGGATGGCCGTTAACCGGGAAGAATTGCAGGAAGAAGAAAGAAGCGCGGAAGAAATCGAGATCGATTTGGAGGAGCGGCGGCAGCGCACGCGCGAGAAATTCCGCCAGCAGTTGCTCGCCGGAAAATTGGAAGAGCGCCTGGTCGAAATGGACGTGACCAGCGACAACATGCCGATGATGCAAGTGATCACACCGGTGGGCGTGGAAGAGTTGGGCATCAACTTGCAGGATATCGTCGGCAACATGTTTCCCAAAAAAATGAAGCGCCGCAAAATGAAGGTCTCGGAAGCGCGCGCGTATTTGATGCAGGAAGAAGCGCAGAAACTCATCGACATGGAACAGGCGGTGAAAGAGGCGATTGCGCGCGTGGAAAATTCCGGCATCGTTTTTCTGGATGAGATCGACAAAATCGCCGGGGTCAAAAGCACCTCCGGCCCCGACGTTTCGCGCGAGGGCGTGCAGCGCGACTTGTTGCCGGTGGTGGAAGGCACCAACGTTTTCACGAAGTACGGCATGGTGAAATCGGATCATGTGCTGTTCATCGCCAGCGGCGCGTTTCACGTTTCCAAGCCCTCGGATCTCATTCCGGAATTGCAAGGCCGCTTCCCGATTCGCGTCGAGCTCAACAGTTTGACCGATGAAGATTTCGTGCGCATTTTGACCGAGCCCGAAAACGCGCTCATCAAACAATACATCGCCCTGCTCGCCACCGAAGGCGTCGATTTGATTTTTGAAAAGGGCGCGATCGCGGAAATTGCGCATCTCGCTTTCCGCGTGAATGAAAAAACCGAGAACATCGGCGCGCGCAGATTGCATACGGTTTTGACCGCATTGCTCGAAGATATTTTGTTCGAGGTGCCGGATCAGCGCACCGGCAAAATTACCATCACCGCTGAGATCGTGCGCGATACATTAAAAGATATTATTGAAGACGAAGATTTGAGCCGCTATATCTTGTAGAATAATTCACTATTCGCAATTGGCCATTCACCATTTGGCAATTGCGAATGGTAAATGGTCAATTTTAAACCCCTCCGGGCATGAAACAAGACTTTCTCAGCGTCAGCGACCTTTCCACCAATGAAATCTGGTCGCTGTTTGAACTGGCCAAAGAGCTCAAAGCCAAATACCAGCGCGGCGAAGCGCATCAGTATTTGAAGGATCAAACTTTAGGTCTGGTCTTTTTGAAGCCTTCGACGCGCACGCGCATTTCATTCGAAGTCGGCATGTTTCAATTGGGCGGGCACGCGCTGTATTTGCCGGCGGACGACATTGGCCTGGAAAAGCGTGAAGCCTTCTCCGACGTGGCGCGCGTGATTTCGAGCTACGTCGACGGCATCATGGCGCGCATGCACGGGCACAACGACATTGTCGAGCTGGCGCGCTATGCCAGCGTTCCCGTGATCAACGGCTTGACGGATCTGTTGCATCCCTGCCAGATCATTGGCGACATGTTTACGGTTTGGGAATTTCGCCGCACCATTGACGATCTCGTGGTGGCGTTTATCGGCGACGGCAACAATGTCGCCAACTCCTGGGTGACCATGGCAGCGAGATTGCCTTTTACGTTTCGCATCGCCTGCCCCGAAGGCTATGAACCGAATGCGAAAATCCTGGCGGAAGCCCGCGCCGCGAGCGTGGGCCAGGTGGAAATCTTGCGCGATCCGCTGACAGCGGCGCGCGGCGCGCACGTCATTTATACCGACGTTTGGGCGAGCATGGGACAGGAAGGCGAGGCCGAGATGCGCAAGCGCATTTTTGAAAACTACGTCGTCGATGCAAAGACGATGAGCCTGGCCGCCAAAGATGCGAAATTCATGCATTGCCTGCCCGCGCATCGCGGCGAAGAAGTGACGCATGAAGTGATCGAAAGCCCGGCCTCCATCATTTTCACCCAGGCGGAAAACCGCATGCACGCGCAAAAGGCTTTGCTGGTCATGTTGATGGGAAACCGCTAATGTCCGGCGAGCATGTGGGAATAGAAGTGGCGCGCTATTCCGAACAATATCGGCAGCAGTGGGATGATTTCGTCGAGCAATCGCAACAAGGCACGCTGTTTCATACACGTGCCTTTTTAGCTTATCACCCGCCCGCACGATTTGACGACGCTTCACTGCTCTTTTTCAAAAAAGAAAAGTTAATTGCCGTTCTGCCTGCCGCTGCTGTTGTGCGTGAGGGAAAAAAGATTTTAAGCTCGCACCCGGGCGCTTCCTTTGGCGGATTGGCAACGGCCCTGCTCACTTTGCGCGAGGCCACGAGCCTCGTCGAGGCTATGCTGCAGTTTTGCCGGCGGGAAGCATATGCCGCCCTCGAATTGCATCCGCCGCCTGCCATTTATTCTTCCTCCTCCGATCATCTGCTCGAATTTGTTTATCATCGCGCCGGGTTTCAGTATCAACGGCGTGAATGGGCGCAAGCCGTGTGTTTGGCTCCAGGCTGCTCGACAGAAATCAATCAATATGATGATGAGTTCCAACGCAAAATTCGGCGCGCGCAAAAACTGGGTTGCATTGTGCGAGAAACGGAGGATCTGCCGGGCTTTTATGAGCTTCTGCAAAACAATTTGGCGCTCAGGCACGGCGCACAGCCCACCCACACTTTGGCGGAGCTGCTCGATTTGCGCCAAAGATTTCCGCGGCGCATTCGGTTGTTGGCAGCATGCGTCGAAGAAAAAATGGTCGCAGGGTTTTTGCTTTTCGTTTGCAATGCCCGCACCGTGCTGGCATTTTATATCAGCCAGCTTTACGAATATCAACGGTATCGCGCCGTCAATTTGCTGACGCACGAAGCGCGCTCTTGGTGCACGCGTGAAGGCTTCTCCTATTTTGATTTCGGCGCCTCTACGATCGCTTCCGAGCCGAATTGGGGCTTGATCGAATTTCGCGAAAACGCCGGCGCACAAGGGGTTTTTCGCGATACGATGTTCATTGACTTGGGGAGGTGCTAAAAAGTCAAAGAGATCAGTGTGAACTTATGTTTTTCTGAAGCCTTCCCTCGCTTTGCTTGCAGCAAAAAATCGCGACGTGTTCTCCAGCCTCGAGCATTCTTACCTTCAAAATCATTTATGAGAATCTTGTGCCGTTTTGAGGGTCTATACATGTAATTTGCGACTATGAAAGGCAGAAATCCATGCAAAGACCAACTATTGTAATCACGAAAGACGATGAAACTCCGTATCAAAACGTGAAAAAGCTGTTGCTTCTCCATGGATATGAGGTCATCGAAGCGCTCGACCGGGCCGGCGTCCTTCAGGTTATTCGAACCCAGAGCCCTGATCTCGTTATATTGAGCTCTTTGGGGAAATGCGGCCGGGAGGCGTTAGAAGTGGCGCGCGAGATCCGGCAATTGGATAAAAGGGTTTTGCTCATTCTGATCGCGACCGAAAGCTCCGAGGATTTGGCCATAGCTGCCTTGAAAGCTGGAATCAATGACTATTTCAGAAAACCCATTATAGCCGAAGAAATCGCGGCCAGTGTCGAGCGCTGCCTTGCGAGCCTGCTATCTGCAAAGCCTTCAGTAAATGATGGAACGACCGCATTTGACCTCCTCACAAACGGACAGCTAATCGGTGCGAGTCCACTGATGCGAGCGATAAAAGCGTACCTCGTAAAAGTGGCGGTAACGGACAGCACCGTCCTCATCACCGGGGAAACTGGCACCGGCAAGGAGTTGGTGGCCGAATTGATCCACAAGAATAGCTCAAGCCGCGGGAAGACCTTTGTTTGTGTCAATTGTGCAGCCCTTCCCGACAGCCTGTTCGAAAGCGAGTTATTTGGCTATGAACGAGGAGCCTTCACCGGCGCTATAGCTTCGCAACAAGGAAAATTCGAGTTGGCCGATGGTGGCACTGTATTCTTGGATGAGATCGGTGAAATGAATATTTATGCCCAGGCGAAAATTCTCAGAGCCATCGAAAACAAGGCGATTTACCGTATCGGGGGGAGAAAGAGTATCCCTCTCAAAGTGAGGGTCATCGCTGCGACCAATCAAGATCCGGAACGGTTGGTGGCAGAAGAGAAATTCAGGAAAGATCTTTATTTCCGGCTCAACGTCGCCAGAATTCACTTGCCCCCATTGCGCGATCGAAAGGAAGACATTCCGCATTTGCTCGGGCATTATATTCTGGAAATGAACCGCCGATTCGGACGGGCGGTCGAGGGTTTTACCGAAGAAACCCTGGCATACTTGCTGCACTATGATTGGCCGGGCAACGTGCGTGAGCTGAAGAATCTCTGTGAGGCCATATTTATCAACCAGCCCTCACGCATAATCTCCTTTCACGACCTGCCAATGCCATTTCAAAGGCTGCTCCGGGATGCTGATGGACTTTCCCAGAGCGAGCGCGATCGGCTGCTTACTGCACTGCTCTCCACCAAGTGGAATGTCAGCCAGGCGGCGCGGAATCTCCATTGGTCGCGCATGACGATTTATCGCAAAATTGAGAAGTATCACATCCATAGAACTGGTGAATCGAGAGAATGTCACAATGAAGCAAATTCGATTTGAACAACTGTAGCAGCTTACCCCGCAACGTGACAACTGTGTGACAGATCGGTGTGACAGGTTAATACCTCCCTACTCCTGCCTGTTCTCCGTCGAATCAATATCTCCAACTTCCAATGACGGTAGGCCCTGCCGTAACATCGCTTGTGACACCTTCGCTTCGGAACTGAAAATCAGATCAAAAGCCTTACCTGATAACTGCTTCTCTTATCATAGCTTGACGGTTAAAGGTTTCCGGCGATAAAGATTGGCATCCTGCTTGCGTTACGAATAGTTAGTTTTTCTTGCTTGCCCTAAAATCAGTCCAAACGTGACAATCACGTTCATATTAACAATGAACCATGAACCCGACCTTGAAGGGCGATATGCCAATTACTTCAAAATTGGCTACAATGCTTTTGAGTTTCTGCTCGACTTCGGGCAACTGTACAACGAAGGCGAAAAGGCGCAGTTTCATACCAGGATCATCATCAGCCCGGTATACGCCAAAACGCTGTTGAGACTTCTCCAAGATTCCATCGAACAGCACGAACAGGCGTTTGGAACCATCACTTCTTAATCAATGCATGAAGGATGAACTATGCCAGTACAACCCACTTTTCCAGGCGTTTATATCGAAGAAATCCCCAGCGGGGTGCATACCATCACGGGGGTGGCGACCTCGATCGCGGCGTTTTTGGGTCGCGCCAGTAAAGGCCGGATGAATAAAGCCGTCAGAATTCTCAGTCTGTCCGATTACATTCGAACGTTTGGCAATCCATATCCAATGAGCGATCTCGCAAACAGTGTCAGACTCTTCTTTGCCAATGGAGGGACGGATTGCTACGTCATTAGACTGGCGAATAATGCCAGCAAAGCAGCGGTGACATTGAGGTCGTTGGAGGGACAGGAAGTGCTGGTCGCGACGGCAAAATCTGAAGGTGTTTGGGGCGATACCGTACGCCTGGAGGTCGACTACAAAACCCCCAATCCGGATGACAGCTTCAATTTGCGTGTCATCCACGAAGAAGGGGGTATAGCTGTTGTCAATGAGGCTTTTCCGAATCTTTCAATGAATCCGAGCTCGCCGAGATTCGCTCCCAACTTTGTCATGCAAAGCTCCGAGCTGATCGAGCTGGAATTGGCGACTGCGGTCGTTTCGGACCTCCCCGATGTTTCAACTAGTTTTGCCGGGTTTTCGTTAGGACGCCGGTCTTTAGGTGCGAATCCTGCAAGTGTCCAATCGCTATTCAACGATTTGATCAATCCTGCTGCTCCAGATATTCCGAGGGCAAGATTCAACGTCAGCGTAAATGGCAGCCCGTTTGTGGTCGTCGATCTCCGGCCTTGGACGGTGCCGGCAGCGATCGCGACCATGGAGACCGACCTGCGCGACAAGATCAACGCCGCACTTGCTGCTTTTAGCCCGGCACCGACGGTTACATGTTCCCTCGCTGCTCCGACTGCCAATATCGGTCATTTGTTGAGAATCACTTCTGCCAACGGCGACCGATCCGGCGTGCGCATTCGCAGCGCCGCCTCAAACGATATTGCAGCGTCGCTCATGCTGGGTGTGGATCAGGGAGGCATAGAGCCCGCGCGTTGGAGCAACTTCAGGCCCGCCCCAACAGCGACGTTCTTGTTGCTTGGCATCGTTACCCCTGGTGTTTCGCCAGCTCCAGGTGATCTGGATATGACCAACTTGAATAACATCGCCGACCTCCAGCAAAGCGACATCACTGCCATCTCGATCGACGGTGTCAACGTTCCATTGAATTCTACGGAGTTCAATCTTACAACAACAGTCGGGACACATCGATGGTTCATAAGTGCGCCGGTTGCTGGCAGTCCTCATGATGATAATGACGGCGTGCGCGAAAAGCTGCGCATAATCGCTGGCGCAATAAACAGTACTGCGGGCTTGCCATGGCGGGCCGAGGTTTGGGGCTATCACCTTGCCATCATCGCGTCTAGTGGCACAATTAACCAGCAACCTGCAATCACAATTACTCCCACAAACTTAACCACGGGCAACTTTCTGAATGCCTTGATTGAAAATGTGCGACAATATACGTTAGGTACTTCGGGAACGGGGGCTTTTAGCACCGCCGGCGTGCCCGGCAGTGATGGCGCTGCTCCCACGGAAGCCGACTACGTGGGGAATCCTCTGGCTCAAACCGGATTTCATGCTCTTGATCCGGTTGACTTGTTCAATTTGATGGTAATTCCCGCAGACGAAGAGGTGACCGAGGCAACCTACCTGAATTTGTTGGGGCCCGCAAGCAACTACTGCGCGCAACACCGCGCCTTTTTCTTGGTCGATGGCCCGGCAAGTTGGACCCGGAATGGCAGGCCAAAAGTTGTGGAAGATCCTTCTCTTGTTGATAGTGACGTACGAAGGAGGGCGGTTAAAGCTAATTCCGCGGTGTTTTATCCGCGCTTGTCTTACAGCGATAATGGGCTTCGCCGACTCATTGGGCCGGCAGGCGCTATCGCCGGGCTTATGGCGCGTATTGATTCAACACGCGGCGTCTGGAAAGCGCCAGCCGGCACTGAAGCTGACCTGCGCGGAATCCTCGGCTTAGAGTTGAATCTCACCGACCCTGAAAACGGTGTTCTGAACAAGATTGCGGTGAATTGTTTGCGCTCCTTCCCCACCGGTTTTGTCAACTGGGGCGCTCGTACCTTGGATGGGTCCGACGATTTTGCCTCCGAATGGAAATATGTTCCCATTCGCCGCTTGGCCCTATTTCTCGAAGAGTCGCTTTTTCGCGGCACTAAATGGGTCGTGTTCGAGCCTAACGACGAGCCGCTGTGGGCCAAGATTCGGCTCAACCTCAACGCGTTCATGATGAGCCTGTTCCGGCAAAGCGCTTTTCAGGGCACGACGCCGGACAAAGCGTTCTTTGTGAAATGCGACGCCGAGACCACGACGCAAGATGACCGCAACAAGGGCATCGTTAATATCATCGTCGGTTTCGCGCCGCTCAAGCCGGCGGAATTCGTCATCATCAAGATTCAGCAAATCGCAGGTGAACTTTGAGTGAAGGAGATTAGGTCATGGCGACTGGTTTTGTCAAGAATGCACACCGCAAAGATCCTTATAAAAATTTCAAGTTTCGCGTCATTTGGGACGGCCGCACCGTGCTGGGGGTCAGCAAGGTCGGCGCGCTGAAACGGACCACCGAGGTCGTCAAGCATCGCGAAGGCGGCGAGAACAGCACCGATCACAAATCCCCCGGGCGCACGAGCTACGAAGCCATTGCTTTGGAGCGCGGCGTCACGCACGACGTTGAATTCGAGAATTGGGCGAATAAGGTGCATCCCTACGCCGGCGATGCGGCCATGGACCTGGCGGCGTACAAAAAAGAAGTGATACTCGAAGTGATGAATGAAAAAGGGCAGGTTGCATTGCGCTATAAAATTCACGATTGCTGGGTCAGCGAATTCACCGCGATGCCGGACCTCGACGGCAACGCCAATGCCGTCGCGATCGAAATGATCAAGCTCGAGAACGAAGGTTGGGAGCGCGAGACCAGCACGCAAGAGCCGGATGAGAAAGCAGCCTAGGCAAAATTTCTCGCTGCGGCCCTTTGCCGGCGATTTGGCGATCGACTTCGATTCGGAACCGAGACCCGGTTTGGCGACGAAGGTGTTGGCCGGCTGCGCGAGCGACAGCGAGGGCCGCGGACTTGATCCGGCTTTCTTCCGGAATATGGCCATCAGCGAACGTCTTTGGCATTTGCTCGAACTGGCTTTTCTGGGCGAATCCGAGCTCACGGTCTCTTTCAATTGTATGAGGCCGGATTGCCGGCAGCCTCTGGAAGTCACGCTCGGAATAGCTGAGTTGGAAGGCCTGCAGTCCGCTGCTGATCAAGACGCCTGCACTCTAAAAATCGAAGGTGAAGAGCTTCAGTTGCGCCGGCCTACCGGCCGCGATCAAATGAACTGGCTTGCCGGGGAATTTCCTGACGAGCAAGCCGCCTTGCAGAGGATGCTGCAAGATCTCATTGTCAAGCGCAGCGGGAGCTCGCGAGAGGCTCAAAGCCCTTTTGCTGAAGAATGGGTTCAAACCTTGGATCGCGCCATGGCCGAGTTCGATCCTCTCATCCATTTCCGCCTGGTCGCGCGTTGCCCTTCATGCGAGCAGGACAATCCGCATGAAATCGATCTCGAAGGGGTGGCGTTGGCGCGCCTGCGCGAGGTGCAACGCCGGCTTCTCGAAATGGTCCATCGCTTGGCGGCGCATTATCATTGGCGCGAGGCCGAGATTCTTCAGCTTCCCGTTTGGCGGCGCCGGCACTATTTGAATTTAATCGAAAAAGAACGTGGCTCATGACCGGCTATTTTTCACAATTGCTCAGGCAAACCGGCGTCAGAGTCAATGCGGAGGGCGGCGCGCCCATGCCTCACGGTTCGACGCAAAATGCCGGCGAGTTCATCGCGCCCATGGAAATGAGTGCGGAAAGGCTGGTGGATCGCCAAGCCGGCTCGGCGCCCATACAGGTCTATGTTGAGACTGAAAAAAAATCGCAACCTTCTTCTTCCGAGATTACTGGCGAGAGTTGGCATGGCTTGATCACAAAAAGTGTGGAACACGAAAGGCAGCGACAAACGCAGAGCGAGCCCGCGGTTTCAGCCAACGAAATTTCCTCCTCCCGGGAAGAAAGGCGTATGAACCGGAATCTCGGCATGCAGGATGATTTTAAAGAAGAAAATCCGGTTCGTCAAATCTCGGAGGCGAAACAGCTTCGCCAGCATAGTGAGCCCTTCAGTGCGGCCGACCAGCATCGCCAGAAATCGCCGGCGCCAGAGGCCGTGGAAAAATCGACGAGTCACGCAGGACAAGCGTTGCCGCGAGAAATCCATCTCAAAGACGTGCACGAATGGCTCGCCGGAGGGCTTGAGGCAAGCACGGAGGTGATCGCGCCGAACGAGAGTACGACCGCAATGCCCCAAGCGGCGCCGCCGGCTCGTTTTGCCGCGATGGAGCAACGAGCACTGGCGCCAACTTCTCGTCCGTCGCCGGAGCAACCGGAAGTGCATGATTTCAATCTTTCCATCGGGACCATACACCTCACCGTCGAACAACCTCAAAAACCCATGACCGGCGCGACGACTCCACCAGCAAGAACGGAGCGCACGCCCAAGCCGCCGAGCTCCTCCTCGCGGTTGAGCCGGCATTATATCAGAACCAGGTGATCTCATCATGGCGCTTGCAGACACAAGAAGAGCTATTGGCGCAGTCACGAGATTGATTCGCGATCACCTGGATCTTCACCCCGAAGTGGCCGTGTCGAGCGTGACGGTTGGCAGGCCAGAGACACAAGCGGAAACGTCGGGCACGAAGCTGAATCTTTTTCTCTATGAGGTGCAGTTCGACGGCCATCTCAAAAACACGTCGCTGGATGAAGGGCAAGCGCCGCCGCTGTGGCTGGTGTTGCGCTACTTGCTGACGGCGTTCGATGGGTCGGGAGAAAGCGACAGCATCGAGGCGCATGAGTTCCTGGGCGAGGGCATCCGCGCTATGCAAGAGTTGAGCTTTCTCGCGCTGAATGCGCTCAGCTTGCCGGCGCTCAACGACAATCCGGAAACTTTGAAGATCACGTTCGACGAAACGCCTTCAGATTTGCTTGCCAAGCTCATGCAAGGATCAGAGGAAAGCTACCGTTGCTCGATCGGCTTTCAAGTCCGGCCGGTGATGATCGCGCCCGGCCTGCCGCCTTCATATTCACTGCTGGTTGGGATTAATTACGAGGGCGATCCCATGGCCATACCGCCCGTGCCGCCGTCTGGGATCATCGGAGAAGAAGGCATTCACTTGGCTGTTCTTGCTTCTCTGGGGCCGATGATTACGCGGGTGTCGCCGGAAAAGTTCGAAGCGGGCGCCACTCTCACCCTTTATGGCACGGATCTGCATTTGTCCGGCTTATCGGTTATGCTGGGTTCGGCGGAACTGGCCGTGACAGCGCAGCAGCCCGATCGCTTGCAGTGCCTGGTAAATGGCAGTATCCCCAATGGCAGCGTAATCTCTGCCGGCAGTCATCCCGTGTGCGTGGCCTTGACTTTACCCGGTGGCAGACGCCGGTCGAGCAATCTCTTGGTCGGCGCTCTCTTGCCGACATTGACCGGCGCCGTACCGAATTCACTGACTCGTGTCAACCCGGCTATTCCGGCTTCCAACGTTTTTGGGAACATCGTGATGAACGGCGTGCTCCTGGGCGCACAGAATGATGATATCTTCGTGGCGCTTTATCAGGAGGGAAGGATTGTGAGGGTGTTCGACCGAATTCATAATCCGGCCGCGCCGTCAACGCAGTCCCGGATCATCGTGAATGCAACGCAGACCTCCTTGACTCTGATAATCGTGGCCGATGAACCCGGTGACACCAATGACGGCGTGCCGCCTGGCGCCTATCGTGTCATTCTGCGGGTGAACGGCCAGCAGGCGAAGAACAGCCCGGCCGTGAATCTGGTGGTTCCATGACAGCCGCAAGCATACAGCAAAAGCCGGTTACATTCTCTTCCGGTTTCTGCGCCGATGATGTTTGCGCCAATCACTGGATGCGACAAATCACTCTCCGGCTGCGCCGCGAGATCAGTTGGTTGTGGCATGAGCGTGGCGCGCTGCCGAATGCCGGCCCGGCAATCTTGCCGCCGTTTGCCGACAGGGCTTCCGCCGTTCTCGACATGAGCCGCTTTGAGGAGGAAAAAATTAAATTCTTTCATGCCGATCCCACGGCGTTTTATTTAACCGAGCAACTCGCGACCTATCGTGTCCCGGCCGGCTGGCGAACGCCGCGAGGATCGTTCGGTTGGGTGGTGGAAGAATTGCGGCTCGATGAGGCTTCGACCTTCGTTTTGGCGCTGGGATTAGCGGCCGCGTTCGATAATTCTGTGGGAACCGTGATCGCGGCCTGTCTCAACGATCCGGCGAGAACGCATCCCAATCTGGCGCTTGCGCAAAAGCTGTGGGATCGGCCCGAACAAATCCTGGCGCTGGCTGATCCGGCTCATCCGCTGTTTCGCCAGGGCTTGCTGCAAACCGGCGCCCTCGGCGCACAAAATCTCGCTGCTATTGATTGGGAAAGCCCGATCATTGTGCCGGCGCCGGCGGCCAATCAAATGCTCTTTCCGGATTCTTCTTTGCCGCAAGCGTTGGCGCCGATCGCGAATGGCGAGGACGTTACACTTACTAATGCTGCGCGATTGGTCGCGTCAAGACTGCTCGTCAATTCCAAAAGCAGATTGCAAATCGCGCCCGTGCTTGGCCACCGAGGCGCAGATTCACTCGAAATCGTGCGCGGCATGGCAAAGAGAATGAAGCGGGAGGTACTCGCTTATCGAGGCGACGCGGCATTGCTCAAGAATAGCCACGTTCTGAATTCCCTGTTGACGCTCTGCTGGCTGAGAGGAACGGATCTGTTTCTGGATCAAAACCAGGCGGCCGCGTTGCATTGCGAGAGGCAACACACCGAAGCTGATTTTCAACCTCTGCACGCGATACCGATCGTGATTTTCCTCGCGATCACGGAGCGCCATCAACTGTCGCGGATTTCCGGCGATGTGCTGGTGCCGGTCGTCGAAGCGCCGCGGTTTTCATATCATGAGCGCGCCACACATTGGGAAAAGGCGCTAGCATCGAAAGCGGCCGGTTTGGAGGAGGTTATTTCAGAATGCTCCCGGCGCTTCCGTTATGAAAAAGAGACCATCACCGCGATTGCTGATGGCTTAAGGGGCTCCTCCTCGCCGATCACCGGGAAGGAGTTCATCGCCGCCTGCCGCGCGGAAATGGAGCTGGACCTGGGTGAATTGGCGCAAAAGGTCGAGCCGCGCTTCGCGCACGAGGAATTGATTCTGCCGCATAAACAAGAGCGGCAGTTTCAGGAAATCGTCAAGGCCATGAAGTCGCTCACCCAAGTTCATTATGGCTGGGGAACCGCGCAGGCCTGGAACGAAAGCGGAATTTCGGTGCTTTTTGCCGGGCCGCCGGGAACGGGCAAAACCATGGCCGCCGAAATTTTGGCGATCAAACTCGACCTGCCGACATACCGCATCGACCTTTCACAAGTGGTCAACAAATACATCGGAGAGACGGAAAAAAACTTGAAGCGCCTGTTCGACGCCGCGGATATTTCCGACGCCATTTTGTTCTTCGACGAGGCGGATTCTCTGTTTGGCCGCCGCACCGAGGTGAAGGACGCGCACGATCGCTACGCCAATCTCGAGATCAGCTATTTGCTCGAGCGCATGGAGAGGTTCAAAGGCCTGGCGATACTTGCCACCAATCGCAAGAAAGATCTCGACGAGGCTTTTCTGAGAAGACTGCGCTACATCCTGGACTTCCCGCTTCCCGGCAGCGAAGAGAGAAAAAGGATTTGGCGGCAAGTGATCCCCAAAACTGTTGACGACGCACAAGTGGATTTCACGTTTCTGGCCAGGCAGTTTGCGCTGGCGGGCGGACACATTCGCTCGATCGTGTTCAATGCGTGTTTGCAATGCGCCAACGGCGCGGCCGCGCACGAGGCCGGCAGCAAAGGCCGCTTGACGATGGCAGAAATCATTGTGGCAGTGAAAAGGGAATACGACAAACTGGGCCGCGCCGTGAGCCTCGAACAATTTGGCACTTATGCGGAGATGGTCGCAAGGCTGGAGCATGAAACGGAAAAGTCTCAAAATTGACCGGCTGGAGATTCGTCTGAAGGGCGTGCCGTTGCAGACCGCGGCCGCTTCGGTTTCCGGCCTTGGGCCGGAGTTATTGCATCAGCTTGCCCGGTCCTCCGGGCCGTTGCAGCAAAGCCATGGCGCCAGAATCGACGCGATCGACGCCGGAACTCTTCCGGTGGAAAGAAGCACGGGCGCTCCGGTTTTGCGACGGATGATCGTGAACAAGATCGATGAAGCAATCGCTTCGAAAGTTTCGCGGTAGCAACTCTTTTTTCCAAGGATAGCAACGCCATGCCTTATCTGCTGCGCGGCGCGTTGATCGAATATGGCAGCGATTTTCTCGGGCCGCTGCCCAACGTGGTGATCTTTCAGTTCAATCCTGAGACGTTGACGCGCACGATCCAAATTCCACCGCGGCCGACCGGCGCCGCGAGCCGCGAATCCGATCAAGCCGGCGAGCTTCCGGTCGAAAAGATTCACCTCACGGCGCATTTCAGCGCCGCCGACGCCATGGGAGCGAACAACGTTCTCGCGCGCGCCACCGGCGTCGGCCCGCAACTGGCGGCCTTGGAGCAGATGGTTCATCCTTCCGGCAAAATCAGCGGCTTGATCGGCGAGGCGATCGACGCCATCGGCGATGCTCTCGGTCTCGGCGGCGAGGAAGAGCAGGCGACGCAACCCATTCCCCGGGAAAAATATCCGCGCATCCTTTTCATTTGGGGCTTGACGCGCGTGTTGCCGGTGATCATACAGAGCATGAGCATAACCGAGCAACAATACGATTTTCTGTTGAACCCGATTCAAGCCCAGGTCGAGGTCGACCTGGACGTGATCACGCCGGACCCCCGCTCCGATGATCAAATCGCCAAAGGCGCATTGGAGTATTCCACCCTGGCGAAAGAGGCGATGGCCATCACCAATCTTGCCAACACTGCGCAACAGGCAGTGGAGCTGATACCGTTCTGATGAGTGCTGTGTAACGCGCAAGGCGTGAAACGTAAAGACGTAAAACGTAATGCGTGATGCTTGACACCTCTCCTCCAAATGTCATCCTGGAAGGATCTTTTTGATTCCTTGAGACACACGTTGGCTCTTGATGCTCAAAAAGACTCCACCTGAGTGACAGATCGAAAAGCAAAAGGCAAACAATTCATGTTCCTCGAATCTTCACGATACTACAAGGTCGAAACGGTGGAAGTGGTTCTCAAAGACGGCAGAACCGTCAAGGCGGTCAAGCTGAGAAGATTGCCCGAGATCACCGGCACGCCCACGGTTGTCAAGGCAAACGACCGGCTGGACATCATGGCGCAGCGGCAATATAACGATCCAACCAGGTTTTGGCATATCGCTGACGCCAACACCGAGTTGCAAGCCAACGACCTGATGGCGGAAACCGGAAGAATCATCCAAGCTCCGGAGCGCTAATGGCAGGAATCGAGTATCGCATGTTCTTCAACGATCAGCCGGCCACGCGCGAACAATTGGATCGCGTGGAAGAGATCACGGTCGAGCAGGAAGTGGATATGGCCTGGGAAGCTCGCCTTCAGATTCCCATCCGGGTTGATGATCAAGGCAAATGGAAGGATGAAAACGAGCCTTTCCTGCGCAGCTTTGGCCGGGTGCGCGTGGAGCTCAAGATTGCCGATCGGCCATTTGTCGCCTTGATCGATGGCCCGATTGTCGGCCGCGATAGTCAAAGAACTTCGGAGCCGAACAAGAGTATGCTCACCCTGCTGGTGCACGATGACAGTGTGTATTTGAATCGGCAGGATAGCATTTCACGCTTCGATGACAAGCTGGACTACGAAATCGCCGAGCAGATTTTTGGCGAAGTCGGACAGATTGCCGACACGGACATTGAAGAAACTCCGGCTACGGGAAGCGCCTTGCCGCCGGTCGTGGTACAACGCGGCACGGCGATACAGATTCTACGCGCCCTGGCAAGGCGTCATCACATGCACGCTTATGTGCTGCCGGGCGAAAATCCCGGGGAGAGCGTCGGCTGTTTCAAGGCTTTTCCGACCGGACTGGATGGGCTGCCGCCGCTCACCCTGCTGGGCTCAGATCGAAACATTGAATCCTTCAACGTCCGAGAAAACTCGCAAAGCCCATCCAATGTCACGGCCTTCACTCTGAGAATTAAGGATAAAGCGGTGGTCACGAGCAGTTCTCGATACCGCGACCTAGATCTATTGGGAGAGGAGGCTGCGTTCGAGAATGAGCCTGAAACGACCGAGGAGACCCTGCCGCCTCAGCAAGGGGAAACCGTGGCGCTCGATCAGGCGGTCAAGGCGAGAGCCGACCGAACCAGCTACGCCTTTGAAGTCGAAGGCAGCGTGCGAGGGAATTGTTACCCGGCGGTGCTCGAGCCTTATCGGCTGGTCAAGGTCAAGTTGGGTACGACGGCAGACAGCGGCACCGGCTTGATCACCAAGGTGACGCACAGCTTGACGCGCTCGCAATATACTCAGTCGTTCTCTTTGCAGCGAAATGCTCGTTCTTCCACCTCCAACGGTGACTTGACCAACGTGGTCGGGAAAATATTCTGATGGCGGATCCCAGTCAGGAAAAATTACTCGTCGAGCTGGCGGAATTTCAACGCTCGCATTACTTCGGAAAGTATCGCGGCCTCGTGCGCGATTCCGCAGATCCGGAGAATTTGGGCCGCATTGTCGCACAAGTTCCGGAGGTCTATGGCGAAGAAGATTCCCCGTGGGCGCTGCCGGCTTTGCCTTATTCGGGAACGGGCACTGGCGTTTACACCGTTCCCTCAGCGGGCGCCGGCGTGTGGATCGAATTCGAAGCCGGCGACATTTCCCGCCCTATTTGGAGCGGCTGTTGGTGGGGATCAAACGAGCTACCCAAGGACAACAGCGGAACCGCCGCCACACCGCCGATCAAAATCATTCGCAGCGAAAAAGGCTTGATGGTGACGCTCGATGATGACGCCGAGACCATCACCTTGAGCGATGAGAACGGCAGAAACTTCATGACGATCAAGGTGCAGGAAGGCTTGATCACGATTCAAGGCACGTTCAAAGTCGTCGTCGAAGCGCCGCTGATCGAGCTGGTGGAAAACGCGACGCATCCGGTGGTGTTCGGCGACAATCTGTTGCAGTACCTCAATCAACTGGTGCAGTTGTACAATTCGCACGTGCATCCGGGCGAGTTGGCGTTGGGTGTATTTCCCGTGACCCCGGCGCCGCCGGTTCCGTTTTATCCGCCGGCAACGCCGGCGCTGCTATCGACAAAGGTCACGGTGGGGTGAGGCGTAGAGCGAGGGGTGAAGGGCGAAAAGCGTAAGGCGTGAAGTGAATCAGCGCAAGGAGATCCAACGCAATGGCATTGAAAGCAGGCTCAAAGACGGGCACGCAACCGGGAAACTATGAACACAGCATGGCCGCAGCCATGGAAAAGGCTTTCGAGATCGAATGGCTGCAAGTGAAAGGAACGCCATTGCTAGGCGCCAATCGCTTGGACTTGCAGCTCATGTTCACGGCTATTGCGCAAGGCGTTGTCAGGCATTTGCAAGACCGGGAAAGCTCCTTCGTTATTCAAGTAGCGGATACAGCCGGGAGCGTTGACATCGCGACTGAAGGAGTCATTCACACGCCCTCTTATTGAACACGCAGACTGGCATTTGACCATGATTCCCAACAACGGCAGACACCTCTCTTTTCCTTTCCGCATCGGCAGCGAGGGCCGGGCGGCGCAAGTTTCCACGTTGGCCGAGCACGTGCACGACGAGCTGATCCAATTGATTCTCACCAATCTCGGCGAGCGGGTTTTTCTGCCCGAATTCGGCGGCGGCGTGCGACGCATGGTTTTCGAGAACCTCGATCCGGCGACCGAAGGCATGGTCAAAGCCAGGCTCACGCAGGCCCTCACGCGCTGGCTGGGGCATCGCCTCACGCTCGAAGAGCTTGCCGTGTCGATCGAGAATGAAAAAATCGAAGTGGAGATCAAATATCGCCTCGCGGGAACGGAAGATTCGCGCATCATGCGATTTCAACGCAGCGGCAGTTAATCATGGCCATCATAAACCCCGAAGCCCTGCAAGAGCGGGCAAATAATTTGGCTGCAAACGGCCTCAACGGCTTCCGGCTCATTCTTGTCGATCTGCCCGGTCCCGACGAGGCGATTATGACGATTCATTTTCAGAATGACGAGGGCCTCGATGATATTTTGAGCGACCCGGGCGCGCCCAAGATCATCTTTCCCATCACCGGCGGGCACCGCGCGATTGCCGGGCCCGGCGCCGGCCAGGTTCAAGTCACCGCGATCGCAGCGCTCTTGGACGCCATGAGCGTTCGCCTCCCGAACATTTTGCAGCTCACGGTGCGGCCGATCGGCGATTACTCCACCTACACTTTGCATCTCAATTTTACTCACATCGATCCCCTCTTCAGCGAGATCGACTTCAAATTTCGTCCGGGCTGCTTCAACCTGTGTGCGCCCGACTGGGAGCGCCCGCCGGCGCCCAAACCGGATCCCGTGATCGATTATCTCGCCAAGGATTACGAATCGTTCCGGCACACCATGATCGCGGCGATGATGCAGCGCGTGCCGGACTGGCAGCCCACCAGCGAAGCTGATCTCGATCAAACTTTGCTGGAGTTGTTCAGCGCGGCCGCAGACGAGTTGAGCGATTATCAAGATCGCGTAATGAACGAGGCCTATCTCAGCACCGCGCGAAAGAGAGTCTCGCTTGCCCGGCACAGCCGCTTGATGGATTATCACATTCACCAAGGCAATCAGGCCAGTACGTGGCTGGCGTTAGAATTAGCCGACGAAGAGATTTCTGTTTTGCATGAGCATTTCTTGTCATGGGCAGGTCTGAATCTCAACGGCTCATCTGCTGTTGTGTTCATGAGTCGAGATGCAAGACAGCAGCTCTTCAGTATGGATTTGTCATTTCAGGGTGATTTGAATGCCGGCAGCTTTTCCCTTGCCTTACGCAACCGGTTTGAAGCAAATGGGGTCATTCTGTCAGCAACTGTTAGTATTCTGGTCAAAGATGCGGGTGAGAGGTGGCTAATAATTGATTCGGTTGCACATCAAACATATGTCGTCAAGGAAGTTGGCAGTCAACTGAATGTCTATAAGCCGGCCCTCCACTTTTTGCTGAATCAAATGGGGCTGTACACATGGAGCGATGCCATTCCGGCGCTCGCGGCTGGCAGCACCACGGCAGATCTACTTCTCTCTGTTTCGGGACAAACGGCGGTCGATACCGTGCGCGATTTGATTCGCGATTGCACGATCCAATATCTGTTGATCCAGGAACATCTCAATCCGTCAACCGGCCGGGAGGCCGGCCGCGATCCGGTCAAAAGACAACTGCTCAAATTGCTTCCCGGTGATCAAGGCGCCGAGAGCTTGCAAGATCCTCTCACCGGCGCGTGGTTTCTGCGCGTCCGCTGGGAAGAAAAAGACAAACTGAAAAACAACTATTGCTTCACCGTCAACTGTCCCGGCGGCGCAGTTGACGACGTCTCGCTCTTTCATGGCAACCTCGTGCAGGTCTATCATGGCCGGCGCGTTGAAACCGTCTTCACAGAACCGGGCGCGCCGCTCGCCGCTCCGGATCGACTTCATTATCAGCGCACGGAGCGTTGGGGCACGCTTTGCCGATTGCCGGAGGGGCCGCTCGCCTATCGAGAAACTGCGCCCGGCGGTGAAGAACCCGTCAAGTCCACGCTCGAGGTTGAAGTACTCGTTCCCGGAAGCGGCTCTACTGAATGGCATGAATTCATCAGCCTGATTCACAGCGATGAGAACGATGATCACTTCCTCGTGGAGACCGATGAAGAGGGCCGCAGCCTGATTCGTTTCGGCAACGGCGGCAACGGCCGCGACTTGCGGGAGCAAGCCGAAGTGCATTGCGCCTATCAAATTGGTAACGGTCTTGACGGCAACATTGGCGCGGACAAGTTGAGCCAGTTTGACCGCGCCGTTTTCCCGGAAATAGATAAATGCTGGAATCCTTTCGACGTGACCAACGGCCGCGCGCCTGAGCTGGCGGTGGAAATCATTCGCCGTGCGCCGGAAGCGTATCGCTATCGGCAACTGCGCGCGGTCACGCTCAAAGATTACGTCAATCGCGCGCAGGAATTGCCGGAAGTTTCGCGTGCGGCGGCGCGCTATGCCTGGACTGGAAGTTGGCGCACGGTGCAGATCGCCATCGATCCCGCGGGCGCGACAGAGTTGAATGATGATCTGCGTTTAAAAATCGCAAGCCATCTCGACGTGGTTCGCCTTCTCGGCGAAGATTTGGAACTACGGCCGCCGCGCTTCGTGCCCTTGGAAATTCATCTCGCGCTCTGCCTTCATCCGGATTACTGGCCTGAGGACGTCAAATCCCTCCTCGAACAGGAATTTTCCGACGGCTTTACACCGGATGGGCGTATGGGATTTTTTCATCCGGATTTGTGGACGTTCGGGCAGGAGTTGCGGCCCAGCCAGATTCTCGGCCGGGCGCAAGCGGTGGAAGGAGTCGAGCACGTGATCGCGCTCACGATGAAGCGCTGGAACGAGGCCACGCCCGGCGCGCAGGAGGTTATCACCGTAGGCGCCAACGAAATCATTTTGGTCAAAAACAACCCGGATCATCTGGAGGAAGGCTTCATGTTTTTTGACGTGAGAGGAGGCCGGCAATGAATCCGGAATGCCGCAACGACTGTCTCGAACCGTTTCTCTTTCCGAAAAGGCCGAACAATCGCCCCGGGCTTTCGCATATCGATTATCGCATCGGAACCTATTCCGATTTCCGCGAGGCGATGCTGCACTATTTGAATCAGGATTTGCTGCTCACGGGCTGGACCCACCGCGGCGCGGACGATCCCGGCATTGCCTTGCTCGAAGGCGCGTCGATCCTGGGCGATATACTCACGTTCTATCAGGAGCTTTACGCCAACGAGGCTTATTTGCGCACCGCGCAATGGCGCGAGAGTATTTCCGATCTCGTGCGCTTGCTGGGCTATCGTCTCGCGCCGGGCTTGGGCGGCCGCGGCACGTTTGCGTTCGAAGTAAAGGGCGATAAGCCCATCGTCATCCCAGCTGGCTTTCAGGTCAAGGCGCAAGTGGAAGGTTTGGACAAGCCGGCGGAGTTTGAGACGAGCACAGAGTTTGTCGCTGAGCCGGCGTTGAGCAAGTTCTTCTTGTATCGCCCTTCTTCTCAGCCTTCGATCACAACAGGCGCGGCGAAATTCTCCATTGCAACCTCGAGTCTGAGCGCTAGGGGGTTGAAATTGAGCAAGGGCGACAAGTTGATGTTGGCGAAGAGTCCCAACAATTCACAAACGGAGAGACAGATTGTTGTCGTAAGTGAAACGCGCGTGCGCTTTGAGCAAACCGAGATAACCATTGAAGGCAGTTGGCAGGGCGGCTTTGTAGAAAGCGAGATCTCGGCTTACAAGCTTGACCGATCTTTCAAATATTTCGGGCATAACGCGCCTCCCACCATCACCGTTGTACAGGACGGTGTGCCCAGCCAAAGTCAGGTCTCGTTTGAAGTGCGCGCAGTAATACCGGCCCATGGCGGCTCGAATTTCCCATTGGACCGCGAGGTGAAAGATCTTTCCCCGGGCTCAACCTTGCTGATGAGCTGGCAAACAGATGCGGGCTCGAGTCATTTTTTTGAGAAAAAACTCGAGAAGATCTTCTTGGCGCCTGCGGCGCTCGGGGCTTTCACCGACAGCACGACCATGATTGATCTAGATGCAACGATTTCCCTTGCCGGATCAACCGATATTCGCACGATCGAATTTCACGAAGTCATGGCAGATAAATTTCAACTTAAAGCTATACGCACGCCGGTTTCCTCCGCTAATGGCTCTCGACTCGACTATTTCGGTGATTTGGCTTCTTACCAGAAACTGCAAGACCGCGTACTCTTTCTGGTTCGCGACGATCAAATCGAACAACTGCAAGTTAGTCTTACCGCTGGCGGCCTCAACGCCGGCGCTGCTCAGACGCTGCGACAGCTCAACTTGAATCCGCCTTTGCAGGTTTTTACTCTTAACGATTTTCCTCTTGAAAATCCAGTTGTCACGGTCTACGGCAACCTCGTCGAGGCCACGCAAGGCAAAACCGAGAGAGAGGCCGTGCTCGGCAACGGCGACAGCCGGGAGATCTTCCAAACCTTCAAGCTGCCCAAGTCGCCGCTCACTTATCTCAACCAACCGGGGGAGACGCCGCCGGAAACGCCCGAGCTTCAAATTTATGTCAATGAGCGCTTGTGGAACAGAGCGCCGTCATTTTTCGGGCATGGGCCAAAAGAAGAAATTTATATCGTGCGCGAAGACGCCATTGGCGACAGTTGGGTGCAATTTGGCGACGGCAAAACCGGCAGGCGATTGCCTTCGGGCCTCGGCAACGTCGTGGCAAAATATCGCACCGGCAGCGGCGCTTACGGCGGCCTGAAGCCGGATACTTCGGCGCAGCCCGGCGGCAAGCTGAACAAGCTCGACAAGATTCAAATGCCCGGCGTGGCCTCCGGCGGCTCTGAGCCGGAGAGCGAGGACAATGCGCGCGAGGCGGCGCCGGGAAAAATTCAGAGCCTGGATCGCTTGGTGAGCTTGAAGGATTTTGAAAGCGAGACCCTGGCCCTTTCCGGGGTTTCAAAAGTGTCGGCGGCTTGGGAGTTGATCGACAATGTCCCGGCTGTCGTGCTGACCGTTTTGATGGCGACCGGCCGCGATGAAGAGATTGAGGAGGTTCGCCGCATACTGAACCATTACAACCGATGCCGCGGCCCGCGACGATTTCCCATCATCGTCCGGCAGGGCAAATTCCAATACGTTTATGTCGACGCCGTCTTTGCTTTGCATCCCGCGTTTCGTGAAGAGCCGGTAAAAAAAGCGCTCAAAGCCGCGCTCGGCCTCGCCGGTGAGGAAGGCAACGGCGTCGACGGCGCCAACGGTTTGTTCGGACTGCGCCAGCGCCGGTTCGGACAAAAAGAGTACGCGACCAAGATTGCAGGAGCCATGCAAAACGTGGAAGGCGTGGTGTGGGCCAAGGTCACGGCATTCGGCGCTCTCGGCGAAGCGGACGATCCTGCCGGGCTTGGTCTTCCTGCGCCACCCCGGCCTTTGAACGCAATAGTTGCCTGCGATAGTTTGCACGTTCTCGGTTTATTTGCCGGCCATCTGCAATTGAGCGTTGCGGCAGCGGCGGTTGCGGAGGAGTGCGGATGAACGAGAAACGCGTTTCCCTCTACGAGCGCCTGCCGGAGATTTACAGAATCAGAGACCAGGAACAATCGCCTCCGGGGCTGCTCAAAAGTTATCTTACCGTCGTCGAGCAGGCTTTCAGTGCGATTCATGAAAACATCGAGTCGCTTTATCACGACTTGTTCATCGAGACTTCGGACGATTGGGTGATTCCCTATATCGGCGACTTGCTGGGCACAAGCCATCTCAAAGGAGAGCCCTGGACTCTGCGCGCCGACGTTGCCGATACCATCGCGCTGCGCCGGCGCAAAGGCACGCTGGGCGCCATCGAGCTGCTGACTTACAATTTGACGCAATGGGGCGTGCACGGCATCGAGATGCGGGAGAATCTGCTTTGGAATCAGCATCTCAATCACCAGCGCCCGGACGAAGGAGGATTGCCGGCTTATGGCGAGCGCGTGACGCAAAGATATTTCGAGCAGCAGGGCCTGCGCGCGCGCCATCGCGTCATTCGCGGCGGAACCGTCACGCTGCGTGATCCGGCCATGTTGAGCCTGCTCAACACTCCGTTCGATCCCTTTGCTCATGTCGTCGATGTGAAGCCGCCGGCGTTCGGCAATATTCGCTACAACCTTCCGAACCTGGCGATCTTTCTATGGCGGCTGGAGGCTTATCAAGTTGCCGCCTCCAAACCGAGAGCGCAAGGCGTGCATGCGCGTGCCGCAACGATTGATCTCATCAAATTCCCGAATGCGGCGGCTTTCATCGCGCGCTTTGATGTTCATCCTTTGGGTCAGCCGGTGCGGCTCTTTAACAAAGGACGCTTCGATCCGGATCGTCGATTGCCGGTGATGACGTTGAGCGATGCAACGCCCGCGCCGCTTTCCTCCGGATGCCCGCCCCCCGGCTCAGACGCCGGCAGATTGACGCTCATCGACGAAACACCCGGGCCGATTCCCACCGCGCGTTTGACCGAGAATTCCCCGGCTGGAAATCCGCGCGCCTACGTCGCCATTGATACCTATGACTCCGCTGATCCGGATCTATCAACTTTGAATATAGCCGAGGCCAGTTTGCAACTGCACTTGCCCGAATCAGATTTTCCTGGGCAAATCTGGCCAACTCCCGCGGCCCCGCAATTCTGGAAAATAAGAGGAGAGAACCTGTGCGCGTGGGAGACGGGTTTGCAGCCGCCGCTCAATGATGATGAAGTCGCGATCGATCCCGTCATCGGCAGAATCGTCATCGGCGTTGATACGGAAGCCAAAGCCAACGCCTTGCGAGATGATCTGCTGCTGACTTACACCTATGGCGCCGTGGGCCCGGTGGGCGCGCATCCGGTCTCGCGGCCCACCTCGCCTCTGGCTTGGAACGGCGAGCCCGTCGATCTCAGGCCGGTCAACTTTCACGATAATCCCAATGGACTGCGGGAAGCGCTCAACGATATTCACGACTCGACTTCTCCCATCGTGATCGAGATTCGCGACAGCATGACGCATGAATTGGATTTGAGCGCAATTGCCGGAACGATGACGCAGGATGGCGGCCCCAATCTGCGCTTGAATCGTTCTCTCATCATCCGTGCGGCTGATGATCAGCGCCCGGTGATCGAGCTCGCGCAGCCGCTGCGCTTTCGCCCGACCAATGTGCTGAGCACAAACCCGGACCCGGTGGCGCGAGCCGCAGAACAAGAAGTATTCGATGCGATTATGGCCAATCTCACCGTTCGCCTGGAAGGGCTGTACCTGACGCGCGGCGAATTGTTTCCCGCGGGCGAGCCTTTGATTGCGCGCGCAGCCCTGCACAGCCTCGAGATTGATGATGGCACGCTCGATCCCGGAGGGAACAAAGTGCTCGACGGCACGTTCGCCGGCGGTCGCGCTCCTATTCGTTCGGCCATGAAGTTGGCTAACCATTATGGCTTCGTTCCGGATTCAGATGAGGACGTGGCCTTCAATCAAACGCCCGAAATTATCTTGGAGCAAACAATTGCCGGCCCATTGTTCATAGACTCGGGCTATAGCCTTTCCCTGAAGAGCTCGATTATCGACGCGGGCAGCGGCGTGAACGAGGACGCAACAACCGCCGCATTCGCCATTTCGGGCGCCGGCGCTTCGCCTGCAAGCGAGTGGGGACCGCCGACACAAGTGGAAGGCCTAACGATCTTTGGCCGCATGCGCGTGGAGAGCCTCAATGGCCGCGGCGGAATTTGGGTGCATACGCTGGAAGTGTTCGATCATCAGAAGGGCTGCGTCAAGTTCAGTTACTTTTCCGGCGCCGCCGATCGGCTGCCGCAGCATCACGGTTGCGTCACCGGCGCCGAGTTGCGTTTCGCCAGCGAGATTTTCGGCCAGCCGGCGTACGGCCAGCTCCATCACACCACAGATTTTCACATACGCGAGCGCGGCCCGAATGACGACATGATGGGGGCCTTTGGCTTTCTGCTCGAGGCGCACAAATGGCGCAACATTCAAATTCGCTACCGCGAGTTCATGCCCGTCGGCGTGCGGCCGCTGCTGATACCGGTAACTTGAAGTCTTAAATCACACTAGTACCGGTAGTGTCAAAAATTTTATGAGATCGGAGGTGTAAAATGAAGGCTTTTAAGTTCGTCGTGCTATTCGTATTCATAAACCTCTTGATGGTCGGTTGCGGTGGTCGCAGACCGGACTTGGTGGTAACCACTTTGGAGGCTACCGGCCCTGCGACAGTGAATGCGGAAAACAGCGTTGAAGTACCCATTCGTGTTGTCGTGAGGAACCAAGGCCATGCTCCGGCTGGTATTTTTAAAGTAGCAACAGAGTATACCGGGCCACAAGGCACTTTTGTCGTTGCTTTCACCGTTCCCGGACAAAGTTCTATCTGGTATCCTGCGACGAGCAGCCCGCTGGCTGCGGGGAACGAAGTGACTTTCGCAGGAAAGGTGACTTTTAACTCTGCAGTTCATGGTGTTACCGTCTCTCTAAAGGCTACTGCAGACAGTTGCAGCGGCGATGAGTTCATGCCAGACTATTGCCGCGTGGCAGAAAGCAACGAGGCTAACAACGGATCTGCTGCGATATCATTGTCACTACCCTAACAAAGAATTATCGGCAATTATGGCTTCCTATCGTTGCTTGAAGGCCGGACTTCGGGTGCAACGTGCCGTTAAAATGCGAGACTGAAACCTCGACAATCAATCTCGAGGCCTTCGGAGGATAAAATGAAAGGCGATTTTTCCAGATGGGATTTTGATCCCAAGAAAAACTTCCACGGCGTGCTGCATCAGCAGGGCCGGGTCCTGTTGGATCATGATTGGAATGAGCAAACGCGCATAACCAATCACTGGCAGGATCAAGCCGGCCGCGACGCCATCGGACCGGATGTCGCTGCCGTTCCAGCGCACGCGCCTGATGGTTTCAAAGTGCAGCGCGCCGTGCGCAATGCCTCCGGCCAAGTCGAGCTCAGCCTTATGCCAGGCAGAATCTGGGCCGACGGGCTATTGCTACACTTGCCCGGTGAAGCGCCTGATCCTCCAGTAGAGGTCAACCGCATTGCCACCTATCTCCAGCCGCCCATTCAGTCCCCGCCTTTCGATGAAACCAGCATCGCCGCGGGCGTTCGCGACGCGGTCATCCTCGAAGTTTGGCGCGAAGCAGTAAACGGTTTTCAAATTCCTGGAACTTTGATCGAACCGGCGCTCGGCGGATCGGATACCACGGAACGAATCCACACGGCGATGGCGTTGCGATTGTTTCGCCTGGCGAACGGCGAGACCTGCCACAGTATTGGCGACAGGCTGAGGGACGACTTTTCAAGCAAGGGAAAATTGACGGTTTCATTGGAGCCGCCCACCATCATTCCTGGAGACTGTCCGGTAGTTGAAGGCGGCGGTTACACCGGCTTCGAGCATCATCTTTATCGCATCGAGATGGCGCACGTGAACTCCGGCTCGCCCGTCATGTTCAAATGGTCGCAGTTCAACGGCGGCCTCGTCGGTCGCGGGATATTTGACGCCACTTCCGGCAGTGAAAAAGTTCAGATCACGGCCAATCTCCAACCGATCATCACCTCCGGCTTGAATGAATTTTATCTTGAAGCGGTGGAGTACGATCAGAATCTCGGCCATTGGAAAGTCACCTATGGCGCAGAAGTCACGCTCAATAGCGACAATGAGATCGATCTGCCGGCGACGCCGATGTTCGGCGCCATTCCTGCGACGGGCAACACGGTTTTCTTCCGGCTCTGGAACGGGATTCAAGCGATCAGCGCATTTCCCGTTGGCGCGGCGAATGAATTGCGCGACGGCATTCGGCTCGAATTCGAGGCCGCCGCCGGCGCCAACTATACGCCCGGCGACTACTGGACTTTTCCCGTGCGCGCCGGCGAAATTCAAAATCCCCAGACGTTGATCGACAACCAGCCATCGGAAGGCATTCATCATCACCGCGTGCCATTGGCAGAGCTGAATTGGAACGCCGCTCGCGACGTTACTTTTGCGGCGGGCGAGATCGAGGATTGCCGCGATGTTTTCCGGCCATTGACCGACCAGAATGGTTGCTGCACCTATACCGTCGGCGACGGCCAGCGCAGCCATGGCGATTTCAATTCCATCGCAGTCGCGCTGCGGCATCTGCCGGCCGAAGGCGGCAAAATCTGCGTGCTTGCCGGCGTGCACCTGGCCAATGTCACCATCGCGAATCGGCAGTACATTCAGATCAGCGGCTGCGGCGACCATACCATCGTGCATCCTCATCCGGATCACGCGACCGAACCGATTTTCAGGATTGAGGCCGCACAAAACATTCAGCTCGATCACATGACCTTGATGGCTATTGCTGGAATTGCCATCGAGCTGGAGGACCCGGAGGCGGTGGAACAAGCTTCCGGTGAGATCAAAATCCTGCACAATCGCATAGTCGCGAGCGTTCATGCGATTAGCATTCGCGTCAAGAACGAATTGGCCGGCGACAATGACATTTGGATCGCTTACAATCAGATCGGCATGCTGGACCGGGCCGAAGGCCGGGCCGCGATTTTCACGCGGGCTGACGACGTGTTGATCGAACGGAATAAAATCGTTGTCGTGCCCGCGCCCAATCCCGAGGACCCCAATGATCCGCGCGGGCCGGATGATCCTTCGGGTGGCGTGCTCGATCCCTGCGCAAAGCCGCAAGTGTTTTACGCCACAGCTTTTCCGGTTTATGCTTATCTGTATTCGACTTTTGCTTATGTTGCATTCGTCTTCGGTCCCCTGCGAATTGTCTATCTGGCGCAAGGCGGCATTCAAATCGGCGGCGGCTCCGAGCGCGTTCGCATCATTGAAAATGAAATCATCGGGGGCTGGGGAAATGGCGTCACACTCGGAAGCGATTTGGAATCGGGTGACGATCCCGATCGGGAGGGGTTCCCGGTGACGATCACGAACCGGAAAAACAACGGTGAAGTGAGAGACAACGGCAATCTCCTGAGTGGAATCGGTTTGAGATTCGAGCGCGCTGATGACGGCACAACCGTAACGACAACCACGGATGCCACCGGTCATTTTTCTGATGTTATTCTTCCGGCCGTTGACCACCGATTCTTCGTTACGACCCCCGGTTATGAGATCATCAATATCGAAAGCCGAGACACCGGCGAATTTGGAATGTATCACATTATTCATGTGAATCGCGTTGTGGCCGAGGCATTTGCTTTCATCTATGACGTCGCCATTGATCGCAACATGATTACCAATATGGGGCTCGCCGGCATTGGCGTGGTCGAGTTCTTCGATTTGGAAAATACCCGTGTGATGATCACGGTGGAAGACTTGACCATCACCCGCAATCGCATCACGCACTGCGTGCAGCAAATGCCGGCAGAAATTCCGAGCCAGTTGCTGAATCAAATCGGCTTCGGCGGCGTCGCATTGGCTGATTGCGAGAATGCCGTGATTCGAGAAAATCGCATCGAGAACAATGGCGTCAGCCATCTCGAGCCCGTTTGCGGTATTTTTATCTTGCAAGGCGATAAAATCGACATATCGGACAATCGCATCTTGAATAATGGACCGAAGCTTTTGCAGCGTGACAATCCACCGGCGCGTCCGGGAATGAGAGGCGGCGTCGTGGTGTTGAGGAGCATCAGATCAAGACTCGCGGCCGCGGTGAGCGAGCGAACGCGGCCGGACCTGGATGGCATTCCGGCGATCAAAGTGCACGACAACGTCGTGGTGCAGCCGCTCGGCCACGCGCTGCTCCTGTTTGCCATTGGCCCGGTTTCTGTCGTCAACAACCAGCTTACCTCGCAAGGCGTCGATTTTCGGAATAATCCGTTGGCTTTGCTGGCAGGTACGGTGTTGATTTATGATCTGGGCGTGGCCACGGATTTCATCGGCAGAGGCCGTGTGTATTCGGCGCGGAGCTATGCCCGCACCAGCGCTTCCACCTATCAACCGTCTGGCGTTTACGTTGAAGAGAGCAACAGCTTCAATTTGACCAGCGCAGCGGCGCGCTATGGCCAGTTCACCGCTGGCGGCCAAGTCATGTTCAACGACAACCAGGTCACGCTCGATTTGCAGGAAGAGGAAGTCCATCTGGCCTACAGCTCGATCTTGCTGCTGTCGCTCGATGACGTCTCGTTCTGCGGCAATCAATCCGCCTGCTATTTCCTGGCGGATATCATTCTCACCAACACGCTGATCTATGCGCCGACGGTGCGCACCGGCGACAATCGTTTTCAAGAAGACCAGATTTTTGCGTTTTTCTCGCTGCTTTCCTGGGGAATTATGAATGCCTGCACGAACAACCAGGGCACGCACTGCATCGTGGCGCTCGGCAACGCTGCCTATCTTTTCAACAATGGCAATCGTGTCTTGTTGACGGCGCTGTGCGAAAAATTTACGCCTGCGATTATGACAAAATACGGAGGGTAAGGATATGGCCCAGACTGATTTTACGCTCGACGAGGTCTTTCAAAAGATCGATTCCTCTTTCGATGAAACCGAGCAAACCCAGCTTGCCACCTTGCAAGGTTTTGATCTGGTGCAACAAGTCAAAGCGCAGGCTTTGGCGCGCGAAAAACAGCGTTTGACGGCCAAGTATGGGATTGATCATGCGCGCGTCAAAAAAACCGAGGCGCAGTTGCGCTTCCATGCCGGCTTTGCCCGTGATCTCAAAGCCGGGATTGACGACGCCAGCGTTGCTGATCCCCGGTTTGATAGAACGACGTGGATGATCCACGGCCGCGTGCTGGATGGCAACAATGCCGGCCTCAAAAATATGACGGTCTCGCTTTTTGATGAAAACAAACAGTGGCTCCAAGAGCTGGGTTTCGTCTGCACAGATGAGCGCGGCTATTTTGCGCTCACGTATCCTGCCAAAGCCGGAGAGCAGCCCAAGATACCCGATACGCAAAAACTATTTCTGACCGTTACCGGCGGCCAGCGGCAAATTCTGCATCAAGAAAGCGAGCCGCTCTTTGTGAAAATCGGGCAGATCGATTATCGCGAAATCATTCTAACCGGACCGAAAGAAGTTTGCACGCCGCCCGAGCCGGAAGGCAATCAAACCGAAGAACCCATGCCGCCTACGAGTGCGTGGATCGTGCGCGGAAAAGTGACTGACGAAAGCGGGCAATCCCTGAGTGGCTTGACCGTCAGCTTGTATGATAAAGATTTGCTCTTTGACGACATCCTGGGCACGACGCTGACCGACGCCAACGGCGATTTCAAGTTCATTTATAGCACCGAGGCTTTCCGGGATCTTTTTGAGAAGCGGCCCGATGTTTATTTAAAAGTGCTGGACAGTGAAGGCAAAACGCTGTATACTTCGCGCAAAGCCGTGCGCTGCGAAGCGCGCCACGAAGAAGTCATAAACGTCCGCATCAAACGCAAGCAACCCGGATGATGAAAGCGCTCGCCACAAAATCCCCCGGCGCTCAGAGCGCAAAGAGCCGCCAGCCCACGCCTCCCGTTCATGTTTTGCATGCTCTGAGCGCTTCTTCATTTTCCCATCCCATGCTGCAGCGCAAGCCCAACTGCGCCTGCGGCGGTGGTTGCCCGCGCTGCAAAGCCGAAGCTTCTCTTCAACCCAAGTTGAAGATTAACCAGCCGAATGATCGATACGAGCAGGAAGCCGACCGTGTGGCGGAGCAGGTGATGCGCATGCCGGAGCGGGAAGTTGCTGGCATTTCGAGTAGTCCAGCAAAGGTGCAAAGAAAATGCGCAGATGAAGAAGAAAAAATTCAAGCCAAAGAGGCTCCCGGTCAAACTCCAACAGTGACATCCGAAGTTCAGACACAGATTGATTCGTTACGAGGCGGCGGTCAGCCTTTGCCGGAATCGGCGCGGACGTTTTTTGAGGCGAGGTTTGGGCATGATTTTAGTCAAGTGCGAGTTCATACAAATTCGCAGGCAGCGGAATCTGCGCAAGCTTTAGGGGCCGAAGCTTTTACTAACGGACCGAATATTGTCTTCGCCCCAAATAGCTATGAGCTAAGTTCTTTCTTCGGTCGACAACTTCTTGCCCACGAACTTTCACACGTGATTCAACAAGGGCATGCTATATCTACGCGGATTACAGCGCCCGTTCTATCACACCCAGGAAAAGTGGTGATGCCATATAGACCGAAGGGCAGCCCTAACTTCGGCGTCTGTGACGACGCACCTAATTCTATCGAAAAACCGTTCACGAGCAAAGACACCGATCCCTGGATTGAAACGATCTCCATTCATTTTGATGGAACTATGATAGATTCTGACGGGGATTTGGTGCCCAAAGGGAAGCTCAAAGCGGAATATTTCGCCAATTCAGCGAAGCTTCCAGACATCGCCAATGTATCCATTCTCGGTGGAGCTGCTTCTGAAGGCCTCACCGATCAAGGCAATCACAAAGTTCATCGCATCGAAGGTTGTGGTTATGACGCAACGATTGATCCGATTCCGAAAGGCGAACAACTTAAAGGGAGCACAAAGTATTTCAAGCCGAGCCTTGTCAGCAAAGCCAATATGAGTTTCGCCGTTTTTTTCTCAGGAAAGCAGGCGATTCATGCAGGTAGTTTGGATACCGGTTCGCTATCTTGTGTTCATGTTGGTGATAACTCGACTATTCGTCAGATCAATTATCATTCGGTCAAATCCAAAGGAGCAACAACACAGGTAAAAGTTTCCTATGACGCTGCCGTTCTTAAAAAAGTGTGCTGCGAGCGCTTTAAAGTGAAAGGATATATGGTTTCCAACCCTTGCAAAGGGCAAAAGTCCAAGGAGTGTCCATAATGATGGCTTCCTTGACATAAAAATCAAAAGCCAATGTGCTCAGATACGTGATAACAGAATGAGACGTCATGAGAGCGCTTGCCACCAAGCTATCAACGCATGAGGCAAAGAGAAGATCTTTGTCGCAAAAGCCGGCAGTTCTTTTTGCACCGCCTCAGGTATCTGCTTTGTTTCCTGCCATGCTTGGGATTCAACGCCAACCTGCTTGTCCCTGTGGCGGCGGCTGCCCGCGTTGCAAGATCCCAATTTCTCTCCAACCCAAACTGAAGATCAACGAACCGAATGATCGATACGAGCAGGAAGCTGATCGCGTGGCGGAGCGGGTGATGCGCATGCCAAACTTGGGAGTGGGTGAAGGGGAGAGAGGGGGACGGGGAGAAGTTGAGAAAAGTTCCACATTGGAGCGGGCAGCGCCCAAGCAAGTGCAGCGGAAATGTGCGGCGTGCGCGAGCGGGCATGGGCTTTGTCCGGGATGCGCGGAGGAAGAAGAAAACATTCAGGCCAAAGAGGCTCCCGGCCAAACTCCGATAGTGACACCCGAAATTCAGACAAGGATTGATTCGTTGCGCGGCGGCGGCCAGCCGTTGTCGGAATCGGCGCGGAGGTTTTTTGAACCCAGGTTTGGGCATGATTTCAGCCGAGTGCGAGTTCATGCAAATTCTCAGGCAGCGGAATCTGCGAACGCGGTGAATGCACGCGCTTACACGGTGGGGCGAGACATCGTCTTTGGGGCGGGGCAGTATGCGCCGGAAACGAGTGCAGGGCAAAGTTTGCTGGCGCACGAGTTGACGCATATAATTCAGGAACACGTGTGTGATCAATCGTTACAACGTCAAGAAACTGAAACGACAAAACTCCAGTCACAGAGGTTTAAGAACGAACCTGTCTTCATTTTGGTCGTCAACAATTTGCTCACTTTGAAAAAAGGAAAAGGAGATTTTTTCATCAATAAAGCGGTGCAGAAAATCCAAAGGGCGCTTATAGACGCTGGATTTCCACTGCCAAAGTTTGGCCCAGATGGCCTTTATGGAAGCGAAACCGAGCAGGCTGTCAGGGAATTTCAAGCATTCAAGCAATTGCCGACGGAACAACAGGATGGGAAAGTCGGTCCAATTACGCTTGGTTTACTCGACCAACACTTTCATCAAGGAAAGAAGCCGCGATCCAATTTACCAGATGCCTCGGGGTCGGCAATCCAATTCAATGTGGAGTTTTTGAGGAAACCAAGATACACTAATCCCGATCCGTGGGTCGAGTTGATCGGCAATGCATTCAAATTAAACGGGCCGACATACGGTTCAATAGCAAAAGTCGCTGCGACCAGCCCCAATCCGGGTGAGGTGAAGAAATGGGATATAGGTCACGTGCAAGACATTACTATTGCCATCAATCGCGGGATTTACGCTAATAAGAAAGTGGCATCTTTTCAAGCACCGTTGCCTATAAGAGATGCGGCAAAGGTAGAACAACAATTCCCTTGGTACGATCATATAAATCCCGCAAGTACCGACTCACCGGCATTGGCTCCTATCATGGATACCCCTCACGTACAGTTTGAAGCGCGGCATAAAGATTCTTCACTCGAAAGAATTGAGATGAAATTCCAGGCGAGAGATTGGGTTACAGCAAGGAATCGAAACACGGGAGCGCCCCGGTTTTTGTATCATGCCTATTGGGGATTCGATTATCAAGTCGACCTAGCTTTGGTTACGTCCGGAACACCTGTGAGTCCAATTGATCCGATCACTCCCCAATCGTCATTTCCAATACCGATAGGCCACAATGATGAAATAACGGAGGGATCTGGGGAAGGACCTGAGAAACCGACCATGACAGAACGAGTATATAATTCGGAGGTGAAGTTTGCGATTTCGTAATCGGGAGATTGGGATTGGAATATTTGAATTGCTGTCAACTATTCTTTTTACTTAAAAGACGAGCATAGCGATAAAACTATTAACTGAGCTCCTGAAACCGGAGCGTGTTGTCATAAATCTTACCTCTCGTAATATCGGAGATGGTACTCTTTATCAGAGAGATCTCGGGGAAAGACTATGAAGGCTGTTGCTAGAAAACCAGTTTCCTCGGATATTTCCGCGCGGAAGCGTTTCGAAACGAAATCCGTGCTTGTCCACCCCAAATTCAATTTGCCTTCAACTCATGGCGCGTTACTTCAGTTGAAACACGACTGCCCCTGCGGCGGCGGTTGCCCGCGCTGCAAAGCTGAATCTTCCATTCAACCAAAGCTCAGAATCGGCGAACCGAACGATCAATACGAGCAGGAAGCCGACCGCGTGGCGGAGCAGGTGATGCGGATGCCGGATCACGAAGTTGCTGGTGTATCACATGCGCCAATGAAGGTGCAAAGAAAATGTACGGCGTGCGCAAGTGGGGAGGGACTTTGTCCCGAATGCGCGGAGGAAGAAGAAAAAATTCAAGCCAAAGAGGCTCCCGGCCAAACTCCAACCGTGACACCTGAGGTGCAAACGCAGATTGATTCGTTGCGCGGCGGCGGCCAGCCTTTGCCGGAATCGGCGCGGAGGTTTTTTGAGCCGAGGTTTGGACATGATTTCAGCCGAGTACGAGTTCATGCAAATTCGCAGGCGGCGGAATCGGCGAACGCGGTGAAGGCGTTGGCTTACACAGTGGGGCGAGACATTGTTTTTGGGGTGGGGCAGTATGTGCCGGAAACGAGTGCAGGGCAAAGATTGCTGGCCCATGAGTTGACGCACGTGGTGCAGCAAAGAGATCATAGCGCTAAGTTTGTTCAACGTGAGCCTATAGGAAATGATGACCCCCGCTACGGCGGCACTCTGCCTTATCGGGAAGCAGCCGCATTGCATGAATGTATCAGGATCATGGGAGAAGCAAATGCAGCTTATTGCCGCCAGGAGGTGCTCGAAGAAGCTCAACCCGGACGTACTGTGGTTCCGCCCATATCTACACCTCCTTCACCCGCAACACCAAGCCCTGCCGCTGCGCCCACTTATGGTCCGGCCTGCTCAGGCGGAGCCAATGATCCCTGCCAGCGCAGCCGATGCAGCGGTCGCCATAGCAGCATCAACAGTGATTTCACCCGAGCGATCAGTTATGTCGATAGTGCGATAACGGCTTTGAGCGCCTCACCGTTATCCTCAGACACGATTCGAGCCCTGGACTGGTATTTCAACAGCCATTTGGGTGACACAGTACGCACGATACGCACACGGCTCGGTTGCATTCGTGATTGTTTGAATGATACTCAAAACAACAGCCGTTATGGCTGCCATCCGGGAGATGATGCTTTAGCATATGTGTGTTTAGGCTCGACTCCTGCGTGTACACAAGTCTTTACCAACGTCTGTCTGACCGATCAACACTTCGGAAAGTCTGACAGAGTACGTGCCGAGAGCATGATCCACGAATGCGCACACCGGGTTGGGATGTCGTTGGGCACACCAAATAGTGTTGATGATATTTATGATTTCACTTCTCGTTTTCTCTTTTTAGACACCTCCGAGGCAATTTTGAACTCGGATTCTTATGCCTTGTTTGCGGGGGCTATCCCCAATGGCGTCAGGACAACTCTCGCGTTCCCGATATTCGGAGTTTCCGCCGGTCCTATTGTCACCTCAAGTGGAGGCCCTGCGAGTTGGCAAGCTCGCCTTTATATGGGAAGTGAGTTGCAGCATCCTATACTTGGTATGTTCAATCCTACTCTAGGAGTTGGTTTTTCCGTTATCGGAGAAACAGCGACACAGGGTTTATCTCCTATTACGGCTGGGCCAACTTTGCTGACTTCACTGCTGGCCGGAGTGCGCATAAGCGATCCTCGTCCCGGTGCCGCAGGACAAGGTTATGCCAGCTTTTTTGGCGGCCCGGCCCTCGCTCTTGGTACAGAACCTACACCCGCAACAGGAATAAGACCTTTGCCTTTCTCTGTGACAAGAGTTGGTGCGGAAGCGGGAGCAGCGATTGGATACCGTTGGCGCTGGCTTGATGTTTCAGCCGGTTTTGGATATATTTACGACCCCACTCGCGAGGAAGGAATGGAACATCTATATTCAGCTAGTTTTGGATTGATGTTCACGCCGGAGATTTTGTCCATTCCGTCAAGTCATTGAATATGGCGATTTGTGGTTTATTCAAAAGCTTTACGCCAATAAGATGAAAGATAGTTTTTGGTGAAGAAGATGAGAATACTGGGCGCAAGAACGGTTTTGTGCAGTACACCTAAACCCGAACAATCTCGAGATCAGGTTGTATTCGCCAAGCGAACTTCTATTATTCCCATTTTAGCAAACAGTAATACGATCATTCAACGTCTTCCCACCTGCCCCTGCGGCGGCAGTTGCCCACGCTGCAAAGCTGAAACTTCTCTCCAACCCAAACTGAAAATCGGCGCGCCAAACGATCAATACGAGCAGGAAGCCGACCGCGTGGCGGAGCAGGTGATGCGCATGCCAGATCGTGATGCTGCTGGCGTATCACACGCACCGATGAAGGTGCAAAGAAAATGTGCGGCGTGTGCGAGTGATCACGGACTTTGCCCCGACTGCGCGAAAGAAGAAGAAAAAATTCAAGCCAAAGAGGCTCCTGGTCAAACTCCGATAGTCACACCCGAAATGCAAACACAGATTGATTCGATGCGAGGCGGCGGCCAGCCTTTGCCGGAATCGGCGCGAACGTTTTTTGAGCCGAGGTTTGGGCGTGATTTCAGCCGAGTGCGAGTTCATACGAATTCGCATGCAGCGGAATCTGCGAACGCGGTGAAGGCGCGAGCTTACACGGTGGGGCGAGACATTGTTTTTGGAGCCGGGCAATATGTGCCGGTGACGAGCGCCGGGCAAAGGTTGCTGGCGCACGAGTTGACGCATGTGGTGCAGCAGAATAACCAAAAGCGGGAGATGGGGATAAATGGGATGATCCAACGAAATACCGGCAGGCGCAGGCCTAGAGCTCGGACAACCGCCAGATTTGGACCGGATTGTGGTGAATTTCATCGTTGCAGTGTCATTGAGCCGCTAAGAGCCGCGAGACAAATGATCGACGCCGTCTTGGCCGAGCTGCCTGCTGTCGCTTCCGGATCGGCTACTTCGGGCCGCATCATTGACCTGCTCAATGTGCATTTTCACACCGCCTCTCAGGTTGACGCACAAACCATACTGGCAAATTTCCAGCAGATCCGCAGTGAGCTCGACGCCCCCATTCTATATAATTGCCGTTCCGATGATCCCAATGCTTGCAAATCTGAAAAGGGATTTGTCGGCGCTGAAACAACATGCACCGCCAACGGCAATGTTTTGCTTTGCTCCGCCTACTTTGTTGCTTTTGATTGTGAAGAGCAAGCGCGAATGCTGATTCATGAGATGGCCCATCATCTCTCCGGCGCATGCCCGGATCTTGCTTATGTGCATGAGCAAAACTACATGACGTTGCCGCCGGCTGATGCCATGCGGAATGCGGATACCTACGCTCAATTTGCCAAGATGGTTCATCTCGGCTCGATAAATTGTCCCGACTGCGGGCTTGAAACTCAACTACGCCCCGGAAGATATTAATCCTTGCCATAGGCAAAGAGCCGTCTACATGATTCTCGAGGATATACCAAACGACAAAAGACGAAGCCATGAAAGCTATGCTCTCCAAAACGGCGTCGAATGATATTTCAGCAAAGAAGCGCGGTACAAAATTTCAAACACGCTTCTTCACGAATACAATTCCTTTAAATTTGACGCATTCCAAAGTCATTCAACGTAAACCTCACTGCCCCTGCGGCGGCTCTTGCCCGCGCTGCAAAGCAGAGTCTTCCATTCAGCCAAAGCTCAAGATCAACGCGCCGAATGATCAATACGAGCAAGAAGCGGATCGTGTGGCGGAGCAGGTGATGCGCATGCCGGATTCGGAGGTTGCTGGAATTTCGAATGGCGCGGCGGGAATACAAAGAACATGTGCGGCATGCGCCAGTGGTCAAGGACTTTACCCCCAATGTGCTGAAGAGGAAAGGTTGCAACGCAAGCCACTAGCTGCGAATATCACATCGCTGATTCAGCGACAGGGTGAAGGCGTATCAAATAATGCCCCACAAGTTACTGCACAGATTGCGGCAAATATTGAAGCGCTTCACGGAGGTGGGCGGCCGCTGCCACCATCCACTCGAGCTTTTTTTGTGCCGAGGTTTGGAAGTGATCTTAGTGGCGTGCGGGTGCATACAGATTCGCGGGCTGCACAAATAGCACGCTCTGTGAATGCGCGCGCGTTTACGTTTGGAAGAGATTTGGTGTTTGGGGCAGGGGAGTTTTCTCCTGGATCGAGTGAAGGGCAAAAGTTGATGGCACATGAGCTGACACATGTGGTGCAACAGCACAGTCATAGGTCACCTGAGAGTCTAGTTCAGCGTGACCCGCCAGGAACGCCCATCGCTCCCGACCTCCTAGATTGTACCCCAGATATAACTAATTCGAGCAGCCCTGAGGAGGATATTCGAGCAGCCGTTAATATGGCCAGAGACTTGGTTGATAGAGCATTACAGAATTTGAATAACCTTACGCAAGTACGTGCGGAGTTCTGTCCTAGTCAGACGGGCCCCTGCCCTACACCCGGTCAAATAGCTACCATTAGGCAAAAGTACAATGCCATACTAGGGTGGTTACCAAATTCAAGGTTTATCTGCAATTCCCAGAACGTACCTGCTTGCAGACAAAATCCGGATGAGCCAACCGCCACAGTTGGGTTCGTCCGCGGATGTCCTCCCCCTCCCACTGGGCGAGTTCACCTATGCCCTATATTTTTCCGACAGCTAGATTTTTGTGAAAAAGCTGCAGCCATTATTCACGAGGGGGCGCATCGTGTCGGGGTTTGTCCCTCAGGGAATGAGTGCTATGATCGGCGCCATATGAATTGTTATCCACCTCCGAATGCCGTGACTACTTGTGCGGATTCCTACAGCCAGTTCGCGATGTCGTTCTGCGAACAAATCAGGCAAGAACGACAAAGGGCTGAAGAAGAAAGATTTGGAAGAGAACGGCCAATCTTCGTGCCTGAGTCCATTAGGCAGGAACGGGAATGAGAACAGCGTGGATCTATCAGGACCATAGAACAAATCCGCCACGAGTTCATCGGCGGCCTGCTCTATACCACAGCCGGGCCAATTCCAACACCAACCGCATCCTCAAGGCTGCTTCGTTCCTCTATGCCCTTATCGAGCTTGTGCAGGAAAAAGGCATCTAAGTGATCAACGAAAGCGAGGTCACGTCTTTCCCCGAAACGCTTGTTTCAAAAAATACCCGCTGCATGTTGCACTTCCGGCAACGAGCATGGCAACGAAGGTTGTGGCCAATACCAATATTCCGCTTGATTCCAAACCCATCATGGCAATAACGCGCTGAGATATGTCTTCACCCCCTGCCACCCATTGGTATCCGCTCATCAAAAACCAAAGCGCTCCGGCGCTAATCACGCCAACTTTCAAGCTCTCGCGGTTTGATTCAGCCTTTAAAAATCCAAACAAAAACGGCACGAGCATGATCCACCACCAAAACGGTGTGAGAAGATGCAAAGCTAACATGAGCAGAAAACAAACGAGAATCGCGATCATTTTCCACCTCGCAAAATTGTTCTGCCCGTGAGGCGCGCCTCGGCAGTATTCGCTTCTTTCAAATACAGCAATTCAAAATATTCGCCTGCCACCCATTTGTCCACGGCATGGTCATAAAACTCCGAGCCGGGATTTCCGGACTGCCCGCCGGGATAAATGCCCCATGCTTTCACTTCGGGCCCGAGCGCAACAATCATGCGCCACGAAGGGCCGTGCGTATTTGTAATCGCATTCACATTGTCAAAATTGCCGGGCGTCGGCAGTTGCATCCGGCCAAACCCTGGAATGCGGGCAAGGTGCGGAATGTTGGTGCCGCGCGCTTTGCTCCAGGCCCAGCCCTCGCCATATGCGCCCAACTCCTGCGCCATCTTTTGATGCGTGTTTTGAAATGATAACAATACCAAATCGGCCAGCGTTTCTCGCGCCGGTGAGGTTTTGTTGTCATAGTATGAACTTTCGGGCTGGTGCAAAATCATATTCATCGTCACATCGCTGCGCGGAATTTTGAGCGCTTGTTCTCCTGGTTTCATATCGTCTTTCCAAATTTGATCGAGCAGCTCGCGCCACCAATTGTTGAACAGCATTGCAACTTTTGTATCAGCGCGATATTCATAGTTCCACGCTTTGAGATCAGCCAAAATTTGCTTTTGCTCATCAGATAATTTTTCTTGGGCCAGCAATTCCAGCATACGCGACAGAATGGTGCGGGCGCGCAAGCTCACCACGTCTCCGTGCAACGCCATCATATCCTGCGGCGTGATTTTTTCATGGCCCGCCAAAAATTCATTGATGCGCCGGCCACGTTCGAATGCCGCATAGTTCCATCCCAAATAATAGGGATAATTTGCAGCAACGGGATTTTGATTCGCGGAGCTGACAAAGCCGCGCTCCGGGTTGAGCACGCCCGGAAGTTGTGCTCGCGGAATAAAATTCTTCCAATCATACGCGGGATCGCTGCCATCGCCGATATATTTACCTTGTTCAAACCAGCGCACCGGAAATTTGCCGTTGTGCCGAATCGCAATATTGCCTTCGACGCCGGCATATACAAAATTCTGCGCCGGGCAATCATAATATGCCAGTGCTTCGAGATAATCTTGATAGCCGGCCGCGCGATTCAATTTGTAAAACGTCATCAACTCTTGCGAAGAATCATGCGCGGCCCAACGCATGGCCGCGCCCGGCGGTATTTCTTCGTCAAACGGTTTCTCATTCTTGTGATAGGGCAGGGGACCGTGATGCGTATAAATCACCGTGTCAAGAACGGTCGCCCCGTCACGTGTTTTGATTTCTTCCACACGCGTCGTTGTGGGCCGCCACTCGCCGCTATAAAAATATTCGCGCCGGGATTCGTCTTTGAATTTGATTTCATACCAATCGAGCGCGTCGGATTCGGCATTGGTCACTCCCCATGCGATATTTTGATTGAAGCCGATGATGACGCCCGGCGCGCCGGTTAAAGTCACGCCATACACATTGACCCCGGGCGCAATGAGCTGAATTTCATACCAAATCGAAGGCAGCGTCAAGCCCAAATGCGGATCGTTGCATAAAATCGGATAGCCGCTTGCGGTCTTTTTCCCGGAAACCGCCCAGTTGTTGCTGCCCTTGAAAATCTCCTGTTCTTCGTCGTAGCGCGGACTTCCCGAAAGGGGGCGAGAGCCGGCTTGTCGCCCCTTGCGGCCAGTCTGCACCAGGCGGGCAGCAGCAATTTTTTTCGAAAAACTATTGTCAAACGATTGCGCCATTGCCGGATGAAATTCGTTTGCAGGTTTTTGCGTGAGCAGCGGCTGAAAATTCCATTGCGTGTTTGCGGGCACAATCGGATCTTGCAAAGGCGGATAATTGGGATAAAGCTGTCGCATCACGCTGTCACCCAAAGCTGCACGCGTGCTGGTCATCAGGCGATCGGGGCCGTAGCCGCTGAGCGTCAAAGCCATTTGTTTCAACAACACCGCGGATTTCAACGTCGTCCACGGTTCGGGTTGATAATCGAGAATTTTATATTCCAGCGGCAAGGTGGCCGGAGTAAGTTTTTTTATCCAGGCATTGACGCCGGCGGCATAGGCTTCGGCGGCCAATTTTATTTCGGGATTGTTCATCATTGTTCGCACGGAATTTTCCGCGGCGTAAACCATGCCGATACGACGGCGATGGCGATCGAACTCCAGCGCACGCAGCCCGACGATTTCCGACAATCTTCCTGCGGCCGCATGCGTTTGAAATTCCATTTGCCACAGGCGATCGCGGGCGACGAGATAGCCTTGCGCAAAATACAAATCATGCGCATGGCGCGCAAAAATGTGCGGCACGCGGCGATCATCCCATATGATTTCGACAACGTCTTGCAGTTCCGGCAGCTCGCGATGGGAGAGAATCTCATCTTGCGAATTATCATTCTGCCAAAAGCCAGCGAAGGGGTTGAATAATTTTCCCAAAGGCGGAAGCGTGCTGTGCGGAAAATTCAACAAATAAAACAAACCCAGGGTCATGGTTAAAAAGCCGATGGGCTTCAGCCATTTCATGGTGAACTCCACAGTGTGTTCATGAAAATTGTGGCATAAAATAACACGCTGCCGGCCAGATGCAACTGGATTTGCACAAATAGTGTTTGCGAGGCAGCAGGAAATTGGGTATTTTCACCCGTCATAATTTGTCTCATTTTACCCCGGTGTGATACAAGACGAAGTTGCTGGATCGGTAGTGCTCCAGCCGGCATAGAAAATATTTTTGAACTGGAGGTTACGATTATGAGCCTCGTCAAAGTTACAAAAGGGTTCAGCATCAAAATTCCAAAATCACTGCGTGCAAAAATGAGGCTGAAAGAAGGCGATCAAGTACAAATTGAAATGATCAAGCCCGGTGAGGCCGTGCTTCGTGCCCTGAATGCAGAAAAATGGGCAAACGCAGTTATTGCTCAGGCCATGCGCGAAACTTCTCACAGAGATTTTGATGAGAAAATGCTTGATCATCAATTCGATGAAATGCAAGAGGCCATCTGGTCACGAACGGAAAGTTTTTCCAACGACGAAGTTGAAGAAGATGTCATGGCAGCCATAAAAAGTGTGAGAGCAGAGCGTGGTGATCGGAAGCGAGCATCCTAAAGAGCTTATGCGGGTGACGCTGGATACTGCAATTACCGTTCGCGGTACCTTACTTCGTGAGCAAGGAATAATCGAATAGAAGACAAATTGTCTATTTTTATACGAAACTCAAAGATATGTATGACGAGCCTTTCATTTGCATACCACGACAACTTGGGGAAACCTATTCCGAAAAAAAATCTTCTATCGTGCCAAACATCCAACGCATCCTCCATCTCGCTCCCTTCAACACCTCCGGCGTGCCCATCACTTTCGTGCGTGCGGAGCGCAAGCTGGGATTCGAAAGCCGGCTCATCACCCTGGCGCGCGATCCGCGCGGGTATGAAGAAGATATTTGTTTGGAACTGCCCTTTCTCCATTCGAACGGCGTGCGCTGGGCCAAACACGCGTTCTCAAATACAAAAAAAATGCAAGTCAGCAATCGCCGCAGCGCTGCAACGCAAACGCCGCCGGTGTGGCAGCCGCATTCCCGGCCGGAAAAATGGTTGATTGCTATTCGTGAATCGTTATGGCAAGCCAAGATTCGGCGCGTGCTGCAGGAAATCGATTTTTGGAATTTCGATCTTTATCAACTCGAGGGCGGCCTGGAATTTTTTCGCGACGGCCGCACCGTGCGCGAATTGAAACGCCGCGGCAAAAAGATCGTCATTCTTTACACCGGCTCGGATTTGCGCACGCGCGGCATTATCCCTGCCATCGATCAACTCGCGGATTTGCGCCTGACTTTGGAATTCGATCATCTCGCCCTCGATCCCGGCTTGACACACGTTTTCTTCCCTTTTGAATTTGAAAAATTCGAAGCGATTAAAACCCGGCCGCCGCGCGATCAAATCGTCATCGGCCACGCGCCGACGAATCGTCACGCCAAAGGCAGCGCGGCGATCATTGCTGCGGTAAAAAGTTTGGCGAACGACTTTCCGGTTTATTTGGAATTGATCGAAGGCATGCCGCATGCGGAAGCGATGCGCCGCAAAGCCGGCTGCGATATTTTCATCGACAATCTCGGCGAATTGGGTTATGGCGTCAATGCCATCGAAGCGCTGGCTTTGGGCCTGTGCACCTGCACCAGCTTGATGCCGGAATTTCTCGCGCTTTATCCCGGCCATCCTTTTGTTGAAATCACTTTTGAAAATGTAAAAGAACAATTATACCGGCTGTGCGCCAACGCCGGCCTGCGCCGCGAGCTGGGACAAAAAGGCCGGGCGTGGGCGGAGAAGCATTACGAAGCCGCACAAGTGGTGCGCCGGGTGCATCAGCTCGTGGAGCAACATGCGCATTCTGTTCATCAATAGTATTCAAATGTTCGGCGGCGGCGAAGTTTGGATGTTGCGCACACTGCGCGCCTTGCAGAAGCGCGGCCACGAGGTTTGGCTTTGTTGCCGGCCGGACACGGAGATCGCTGATCGCGCGGCGGACGAAGGCCTCTCCGTCAAGCTCATCAGTTTTCGCAGCGACTTCGATCCCGTTTGCATTTTGCAGTTGGCGTGGTTCATGTGGCGGCAGCGCATCGAGGTGGTGCTGACTAACATGGACAAGGAGCTGCGCAACGGGGGCATTGCGGCTCGACTCGCAGGAGTGCCCGCCATTATTCCGCGGCGCGGCAGCGATTATCCCCTCAAAAATCGCTGGCGCTATCGTTTTTCTTACAATGTTTTGGCCACGCGCCTCATGGCCAATTCCCAGGCCACGAAGCAGGCGTTGTTGCGCAATGCGCCCTGGTTGGAGGCGAATCGCATCGAAGTGATTTACAATGGCATCGATCTTTCCTCCTTTTTGCAATCCGCCAAACACGATTTGCGACGTGAATTGAACATTCCCCCCAATGCACCGTTGCTGGGTTTCGTGGGACAATTGGACGAGCGCAAAGGCATCGGCGTTTTGCTTTCTGCTTTTGATTTGATCTTGCAGCAAATTCCGGAAGCTCGACTCGTGGTCGCCGGCCTCGGCCCATTGCAGGAAATGATCGAAAGCGAAATGCGCGAGCACCAATGGGACGGCCGCGTGCTGCTCGCCGGTTTCGTTGAGGATGTGGCGGCGATGATGCAGGCGATTGACGTTTTGTTGCTGCCTTCATTTTGGGAGGGCTTTGGCATCGTCATCATCGAAGCCATGGCTTGCAGCCGGCCGGTGATTTCCACTAACACCAGCAGCATGCCGGAGATCATCGCTGACGGTCGCACGGGTTTTCTGATCGAGCCGGGAGATCATCAGGCTTTGGCGGCGCGCACGATTGAGCTGTTGCACAACCATCAGTTGCGCGGACAAATGGGGCAGGCCGGAAAAATAAAGGTGCAGGAAAACTTTTCTTTCGAAGTCATGATGGCGCGGCTTGAGGATTTGTTCAAACGCGAAGCCCGGCGCCGGACCTGGCTGAGGAATTCTTAGTGTCGCAGCAAAAATGTGTTACTTGGCGTGCAAATTTTATCGTTAAGGAGCATGTCATTCAGGAAGGAATCTTGTGACGCACTTGCACTATACTCGATGCTTCACAAGTTCCCTTCTGGATGACAGGGCAACTATATTTCAGACCAATTCCGAAACGCTTGGCACTGAGTTACAAACTTCTTTCAATGAATATTGCCCACAACAGAGAGGCCGCTTTCCGATGCTTGCCCGTGCAGCGCTTGCACCAAAACCGGTGGTCGGAAGAAACCGACTTTTTGGTCGTGGAAGAGCCGCTGGAAATTCGCGTGAACGGCCAGACGCTTGCCGTCATCATGCGCACGCCCGGAGAAGATTTCGAATTGGTGCGCGGTTTCTTGCTGGCGGAAGGGTTCTTTTCACAGGAGCAAATCTCCACTCTGTTTGCAACGACCATTGATTGCGCACGCGAAGAGCTGGGCTTGGAAATTCCCAACGTGGTCGCCTGCACTCTCCCTCATTTTTCCTCTGAAGAATTGGAAAAACGGCGGCGGCAACTTACGGCTACGTCGAGTTGCGGCATTTGTGGCCGCGCCTCTTTGGAGCGCGTCTTTCTGCAGGCGCCGGCGTTGCGCGATGAATTCAAACTTTCGCCTTCTGCCCTCGAGCAGCTCCCGCAGCAATTGCGTGCGGCGCAAACCGCTTTCGCCAAAACCGGAGGCGTTCATGCCGCGGCTTTGTTTTCCGCAGAAGGAAAACTCGTGGCCGTGCGCGAAGACATTGGCCGCCACAATGCGGTGGATAAAGTCATCGGCTGGGCGCTGCAGCGGTGTGAATATCCTTTATCTCACTACGGCTTGTTGGTCAGCGGACGGTTGAGTTTTGAAATGGCGCAAAAAGCCTGGCTCGCCGGCATTCCTTTAGTCGCGGCGATTAGCGCGGCTTCTTCGCTGGCAGTGGAATTGGCCGAGACTGGCAACATGACTCTGATTGGTTTCGTGCGGCAAGGGCAGGCCGTGATTTATACCGGCAAACAGAGAATTGTGGAGGAGCAGGTAATCAACGCGAACGCTAATTCTTTTTAATTCGCGTTGATTTGCAGTTTAGCCATGGGAAAGTTATTGAAGTGACGCTCCTAGATATTTTTGAAAAACGATTCCGGGAATCGATCTGCCGCGCGGCAGAGTTTCTGTTATTCTCGACAAACACGCCTTGACTTTCAAGCGTAAATCGCCTATATTTTCGCTCGTTTTGTGAAAAAATTTAACCTTTATGTTGGAGGATTTGCCGGCCATGCGGCGCAATAATACTGTTCGTATCGTCATCATTGTGGCAGCAATAACGTGGGCGCTTTATCAGCTTTATCCCACGTTCATGTCCACACGCTTGAAGAATCAAGCCAGCACCCATCAAATTAAAATCGCCCAAATCTCGGGTCTGCCTACGGACGAGATCAATCACGCGCTGGCGCAGGGTTTGTTGGAACAAAAAATTCGCGAGAAGCTGAAAGACAATCCCGAGGCGCTTGCCCCTGCCGTAGCAGAAACCCAAAAACTCACCGCGCTCGATGACCGGATCGCCAATTACGAAAATCGCGCGATCCAACGCGGCCTGGATTTGCAAGGCGGCTCGTATCTGGTCTATGAAGTCGATCTGCCGAAATTGGCGCGCGATCTCGCGAAAAACGAAGATGCGCGCTTTGAAGAATTAGTGCGCGCCATCGAAGCCAAAAGCGCGCAGCCCAATGCCGATTTTCTGAAAATTCTACGCGAGCATTTTGCGGCGAATCAAGTGCGCTTGAGCCGCTATTGGGGCAATCGCAGCCAAACCGATGTGCAGATCGTCGATGACATCCGCAAAAGCGCCAAAGACGCCGTCGATCGCAATCTGGAAATATTGCGCAACCGTATCGACCAATTCGGCGTGTCCGAGCCTTCGATTACCAAACAAGGCGATTTGCGCGTGGTGATCGAGCTGGCCGGCATTACCGACGTGAGCCGCGCCAAAAATATCATCGGCAAAACCGCGCGCCTGGAATTTAAATTGTTGAAAGAACCGGAAATGATCAACGACGTCATTACCAAAATCAATGGCGTCATGAAGAAAGAGATGGCCGCCAAACGCGGCGATTCCCTGTTGACGCAAATTCCGGTGGATACGACGCAACTCGCTTCTGCCGATTCCGCACGGGTGCGCAACGAAAAAGAAGTCAGCGTCGATGAGCTGTTCCCCGGTTCATCCTTAACCGGGGCCAGCCAATCCGATAGCGCCGGCAAAGATTCCACCTTGATGGTCGATCAGGAAGTTTTCAAAGAGAATCCGTTTTCTTCATTGCTGGGCGCGCTCGGCGGCGATCTGGGTGTGCCGGCCAAAAACTATCGCGCCGTGGAACGCATTCTCAACGACCCGGAGGTGCAGGAAGTCATTCCCAAAGAAGCCATGTTTGCCTGGTCGAATAAAACTGAACCCATTGCGGACGCCGAATATTATCGTTTGTATCTGGTCAAGAAAGATGCGGACTTGACCGGCACCTATTTGGTCAATGCCGACGCCAATATCGGCAGCAGCAATGTCGGGCCGCAAGGCGAGTGGCAAGTCAACATGGAATTTAACAACGAAGGCGCCAAAATTTTCGGCATCGTCACCGGCTCCAACGTCAACAAAAGACTGGCCATTTTGCTGGACGACAAAGTGGTCACCGCGCCGAATATCAACGAAAGAATTCCCAGCGGACGCGCGGTGATTAGCGGCAACATGGATGCGGACGAGGCCAAAGACCTCGGCATCGTGCTGCGCGCCGGCGCGCTGCAAGCGCCGATGCACGTGATCGAAGAACGCACCGTCGGACCATCGTTAGGGCGCGATTCGATTGAGAAAGGGCAAACCTCCGCCCTGATCGGGTTCGCGCTGGTGATTTTGTTCATGGCCATCTACTACAAGCTCTCCGGCGTCATCGCCGATTTCGCGCTGTTGTTGAACTTGACGCTGACCATGGCGGTGCTGGCGCTGCTGGGCGCAACGTTAACGCTGCCTGGAGTTGCCGGCCTGATTCTGACCATCGGCATGGCCGTGGATGCCAACGTGCTCATCTTCGAGCGCATTCGCGAAGAGCTGCGCGCGGGCAAAACCGTGAGCGCGGCGATCGATCAAGGTTACACACGCGCCTTCTGGACGATTTTTGACGCCAATATTTCGAATTTGCTGACCGCGCTGGTGTTGTATCAATTCGGCACCGGCCCCATTCGCGGCTTCGCCGTTACGCTGTCCATCGGCATTCTGGCGAGCATGTTCACCGCCATCGTGGTGACGCGCGTCATTTTCGATTGGATGACCTCGCGCCGCAAACTGGCCACGCTCAGCATCTAAGCGTTTATCATTTACGAGGAGAATTTTTTTCCATGATGCAGTTTTTTCAAGAAACCCATATTGATTTTTTGCGCGTGCGCAAATACGCGATGTCTTTCTCTGCCGGGCTGATTCTGCTGGGAATCGTTTCATTGCTCCTCAAAGGCGGACCGCGCTACGGCGTCGATTTTTTGGGCGGCACCGAAATCAACGTGCACTTTCAACAACAGCATAACACCGCGGAGGTGCGTGGCGCGCTTTCGCAATTGGGCTACGGCGAAGCGGAAATCAAGCAATTCGGCAGCGCCAGCGATTTTCTGATTCGCGTGCAGCAACAACAAGGGCAGGGCACGCAGGTTTCCGACAACATTCTCGAAGCGCTGCGCAAGGTTTTTCCCTCCGACGAATTAACCGTGCGTTCGATCGAAAGCGTGGGCCCCAAAATCGGACAGGAATTGCGCACCAATGCCATTTTTGCCGTTTTGATTTCGTTGGGGCTGCTCTTGATTTACATCAGCATTCGCTTCGAATTTATTTTTGCCGTGGGCGCGATCATCGCCCTGTTTCACGACGTCATGGTCACGCTCAGTTTTTTTTCTTTGTTTAATTTGGAAATCAGCCTGGCCGTGGTCGCCGCCTTTTTGACGCTCGTGGGTTATTCTTTGAATGATACCATCGTGGTGATGGATCGCATACGCGAGAACAACCGGCTGCTGCGCCGGGAAAACCGCGACATCAAGCACATCATCAATCTCAGCATCAATCAAACCCTGGCGCGCACCATTTTGACTTCACTCACGACTTTCATCGTGGTGGTCGTTCTGTTTTTTTTCGGCGGCGAAGTGATTCACAACTTTGCGTTTTGCATGCTGGTCGGCATCATCGCCGGCTCTTATTCGACGATTTACATCGCCGCGCCGGTGGTGGTGGAATGGTATAAAAAGCATGAAGTGCAAAAAATCAAGCGCAGCCCCGTAGCTGTGCGGTAACATTACGCATTACGCATTACGCATTACTTTTTACGTCTTACGGGCCATGTGATGCGTAAGACGTAAAACGTAACCTTCGTAAAACGTAAACCATGAGGTGAGCCATGACGATCACAGAAAAAGAAACCAGCGGCATCGTCGTGCTGGAGCTTTCCGGCAAAATCATGGGCGGCCCGGATGCGGGCGTGCTCAATGACAAGCTGCACGAGCTGATCGACCAAAAGAAAACCCGGATCATCGTCGACCTGGGCAAGGTGGATTGGATGAACAGCTCCGGCCTGGGCATTCTGATCGGCGGCTTGACCACGATTCGCAACAATAAAGGAGAGCTCAAGCTCGCCAACGTGACGGAACGCATTCAAAGCCTGTTGATGATCACCAAGCTCATGACGGTTTTTGAAACTTACGACACCCTCGATAAAGCCGTCGCCAGCTTCAAATAAAACCGATTTTTTTGCATGATTGGGCCGACTCCGAGACTCGAAAATGACCCTGTCCCTGCGCGAAAGGGCGGCGTCACGCGAAGCTTGCTTCGAGTGTTTTCGGAGTTTTTTATTGTTGCGATTCCTCTTCAGCATTTGACTCTCGATCCGGTTGTTTACGTTTTACGAATGACGATCCTTACATGCCAGTTCAAGTCATCGTCGGCGCGCAGTGGGGTGATGAAGGCAAGGGTAAAATCATCGACGTGCTCAGCGCAGAAGCGGATGTGGTGGCGCGTTTTCAAGGCGGCGCAAACGCCGGGCACACGGTGGTGATCGCCGGGCAAAAATACGTTTTGCATTTGATTCCCTCCGGCATTTTGCACCAACATACCCTGTGCTATTTGGGCAACGGCGTCGTCATCGATCCCGCCGCGTTGTTGCATGAAATCGAATTTTTGACGCAGCAGGGCATTCAAGTCGAGGGCCGGTTGTTCCTCAGCCATCGTGCGCATCTGGTTATGCCTTATCACAAGCTGCTCGATCAAACGCGCGAATCTGCCGGCGAGCAGCACAAGCTCGGCACCACCGGCCGCGGCATCGGCCCGGCCTACGTCGATAAAGCGCATCGCATGGGCATCCGCATTGTGGATTTGCTGGAAGAAGCCACTTTGCGCGAGAAGATTCTTTACAATCTCGAAGAAAAAAACGCGATCTTGCACACGCTTTACGGCCACACCCCTCTCGATCCCGAAAAAATTTTGCACGAGTATCGCGAGCTCGACGAGCGGCTCGATCCTTTTATCACCGACGTTTCGCGCGATTTGAATCTGGCCGTTGCCGCCGGCAAAAAAATCCTATGTGAAGGCGCGCAGGGCACTTTGCTCGACATCGATTTCGGCACCTATCCCTACGTCACATCTTCCAGCCCGGTGAGCGGCGGCGCCTGCACCGGACTGGGGCTGGGCCCGACGAAAATCAATACGGTGTTAGGTGTGATCAAAGCTTATACCACGCGCGTGGGGCTGGGGCCGTTTCCCACGGAAATCGGCGCAGACGAAGGCATTGATTTGCGCACCCTGGGCGCGGAATTTGGCGCCACCACCGGCCGCCCGCGGCGCTGCGGCTGGTTCGATGCGGTGGTGGCGAACTATGCCGTGCAAGTCAACGGCATCGCGGCTTGGGCGATTACCAAGCTCGATGTTTTGGATACGCTCGAAGAAATCAAAATTTGCACGGCCTATCGGCATCGCGGCAAAGAATTCAAAGATTTCCCCGCGGAAATTCACGTTCTCGAACAATGCGAGCCGGTTTACGAAAGCTTTCCCGGCTGGAAAGAATCGACCGCAACGGCACGGCAGATGCGCGAGCTGCCGGCCGCAGCGCAAGCGTATTTGAAAAGAATCGCAGCCATTACGGCCACACCACTGGCCATGATTTCCGTCGGTCCGCAGCGCGATCAAACGATTTTGTGTTAGACCATAACCGGCATCTTTTCGGATTTTCTGCGGCAGAATAATCACACCCAACCTTTAAACCCCGGAAGTGCGATGGAGGAGTGCCCATGATCATCACCACCACCTCTTCAGTGGAAGGGAAAAAAATCATTCGGTATCTTGGCGTCATTGCCGGGGAAGCGGCAATCGGATCCAGTCTGTTCGATGATTTGTTCAAGAGCATCAAAGGTATTGTCACCAGCCGCACCACCCGCTTTGAAAATGATCTCATGAATGCGCGCAATTTGGCGTTGAAAGAGCTGGAAAAAAACGCCGCCGGATTAGGCGCCAACGCCGTCGTGGGAGTGGATTTAGATTATGAGGTGCTGGGCGCAGGCGAGCTGATGGTGATGGTTATTGCCAACGGCACGGCGGTGGAAGTTGCCTGAAGGGCAAAGGGCAAAGAGAAAAAAGCAAAGAGCAAAAAGCATAAAGCATAAAGCAAAGAGGAAACATGAACCGCGAACAAGCTTACCAATTGATGTGCGCATGGACCGTCTCGGATAGTTTGCGCAAGCACATGCTGGCGGTGGAAGCGGCGATGCGTTTTTATGCGCGCAAGTTCGGTGAAAATGAAGAACGGTGGGCCATAGTGGGATTGTTGCACGACATGGATTATGAAAAACATCCATCCAAAGAAGAACATCCCTATCAAACGGTCAAACTTTTGCGCGAAATGGGCGAGCCGGAAGAAATTTGCCGCGCGATTTTGGCGCATGCCGATTATTCCGGCGTGACGCCCGAAACGCCGATGGAGAAAACCATTCTCGCCGTGGATGAATTATGCGGCTTCATTACTGCCGTCGCACTGGTGCGTCCGAGCAAAAGCATTCTCGAAGTTGAAGTCAGCTCCGTCAAGAAAAAGATGAAAGACAAAGCCTTTGCGCGCCAGGTCAAACGCGAAGACATGGCGCGCGGCGCCGAGCTGTTGGGTTTGAGCTTGGACGAACACATTGCGAATTGTTTGGCAGCGATGAAAACCGTAGCGCACGAGCTGGGGCTGGCGGGAGTCACAATGTGATCAGGACGCTCTCATGATTTCCAGCGCGGGCGGTTTTTAATTCTCAACGCAAACAGATTGGATCTTTCGAGGGAGAGCCTTATGAAAGTTTTTGAAGCGATGGCGCAGCATAATCACGAAGAAGTGGTTTTTTGCCATGACCAGGACGCCGGGTTGCGCGCCATCATTGCGATTCACGACACGACCTTGGGACCATCCCTGGGCGGCGCGCGCATGTGGCCGTATAAAACCGAAGAAGAGGCCCTGCAAGACGTGCTGCGTTTGTCGCGCGGCATGACTTATAAAGCCGCGGCCGCGGGTTTGAATCTGGGCGGCGGCAAAGCGGTGATCATCGGCGATCCGCAAGCGCAAAAAAGCGAAATGCTGTTTCGCGCTTTTGGACGCTTCGTGGAAGGTTTGGCCGGGCGCTACATCACGGCCGAAGACGTGGGCACGGAAGTGCGCGACATGGAATGGGTGCGCATGGAAACGCAATGGGTCACCGGCATCTCCGAAGCGCTCGGCGGCAGCGGCGATCCTTCGCCGGTCACCGCGCGCGGCGTCTATCACGGCATGAAGGCCGCCGTGGAGGAAGCTTTTGGCTCGCCTTCCTTGCGCGGCAAGAAAGTGGCGATTCAAGGCGCCGGGCACGTCGGTTATTATCTCGCAGAATTTTTGACGCAGGAAAAGGCGAAAGTTTTTATCAGCGACCTGCGCCCCCAGAAAGTGGAAAAAGCCGTGCTACAGCTCGGCGTCACGGCCGTCGAGCCCGACAAAATTTTCGATGTCGAGGCCGAGGTGTTTGCGCCCTGCGCGCTCGGGGCCATCATCAACGACGAAACCATTCCGCGCTTTCAATTCCGCATCATTGCCGGCGGCGCCAACAACCAGCTCAAAGATGAAAAGCGGCACGGCAAAATTCTCAAAGAGAAAAACCTGGTCTACGCACCCGATTACGTGATTAATGCCGGCGGCTTGATCAACGTCGCCAACGAGATCGAAGGCTATAACCGCGAAAAAGCCTTGAAGCAAGCCGAAGAAATTTATCCCATCCTCAAGCAGATTTTCGAAATCGCACGCCGGGAAGACGTGCCCACCAATGTGGCCTCCGACCGTTTAGCTGAGCGCCGCCTCGAGCAGCTTGCCAAGCTCAAGCGCATGCACCTGCTCAAGACGCCGAAACACATTCGCGGTAAACGCTATGATTGGTGAGGAGGGGAGATGCGGGATTACCCGGAAATTTCCGAAACGCAGTTGCACGCGCTTTGGCAGCAGCAGAAAATTTCGCGAGAATTTTTGCAAACCATTGACGGCCTGCGTCTTGAAGTCATCAATCCCGGCCAGTACAATCGTGAGGGCGGCCCGGATTTTCGGCGCGCGACCTTGCGGCTGGGGGATAAAATTTTGCAGGGAGATGTCGAGCTCCACGTGCGTGCCGGCGACTGGAACGCGCACGGTCATCATCTCGATCCGGCCTACAACGAAGTCATCTTGCACCTCGCGCTGTTGGAAAAAAATCCTGACCAAACAACCTCTTCTATTGTGCGCGAAAACGGCCTGCCAGTGGTGCAAATGCTGCTACCGGAAAAAACGGTTTTATCCCACGAGCAGCCCTCTTTTTCTCTCTTTGATTGCCCACTGAGCAAAACCTCTCCGGAAAAAATTCTTGCGACGGTACGGCAAGCCGGGTGGTCACGCCTGGAAGCCAAAGCCAGCGCCATGGCAGAACAATTGGCGCATACTTCCTGGGATCAAGTGATTTATCGCGGCATTGCCGAAGCGCTGGGTTATGACAAAAATCAAGAAGCGTTTCGCCGGCTCGCAGAGTTGTTGCCCATTGAATTATTGTTTGCCGAGCTGCGCGCCGCTCGCGGCCTGGCGCCGGAAATTCTGCTGGAAGCGTTATTGTTCGGCGCGGCAGGATTTCTGGCGCCGGACCAGAGCGAGGCCGAAAGCGAGGCTTTTGTTGCGCCGCGTAGGCGGCTGTGGGAAAACTTGCGCCACACCCTGCAAATCCGCCCGTTGCGGCCCGAAGCCTGGCTGTTTTTCCGTTTGCGCCCGCCCAATTTTCCCACGCGCCGTTTGGCCGCATTGTGCGCCGTGATTTTGAAATTTTATCGCAGCGGCATTTTGGAGCATTTAGCGGGAGTGGCGGCCGCCTTCGGAAAAGCGCCGAAAAAGCTGGTGCATGAATTGTTGCAGCACCTCATTTGCCCGGCGGCAGGTTTTTGGCAATGGCATTATGATTTGCAAAGCCGGCCACGCGTGCGCCGGCCTCTTGGCGATCTGCTTGGCCGCGAACGCGCGCGCGATATTGCCGCTAATATTTTGCTGCCCGCGCTGTGGCTGTATTTTCGTGAGGCCGGCAATGCCGTTTTGCAAAACCAGGTGCAGGAAGCTTACGCCAATCTTCCGCAATTGCAGACTAACCAAATAACGCGCGGCATGCAAAAACAACTCTCCGCCGTTTTCCCTTTGCCAAAGAAAATCGCCGCTTCGGCGCACAACCAGCAGGGCTTGATTCATTTGCACAAGCTTTTTTGCCGCCCGTTGCGTTGCCAGGAATGTTTGAAATTATCGCAGAAATAAATTTCCGCAGATTGGAGATTGCTTCGCTCCGCTCGCAATGGCGAAAAATTTAGAAACTAAAGAGTTGAATCTGTGCAAAAAAAGCAAAGAAATTTGGCTCACGGAAATGGAACGGCTCACGGAAAAAAATTCCGTGAGAGTTCTATTCCGTGAGCGATAATCTTTTTGGTTCCGGCTCGTCCGGGTTATGGTACTAAAAAAAGCACTGAATTCTCTTCAGTGCTTTTTATTTTTAAAAATCAAAGAAACTCACGATTGTGCGGTTTGCAATTCCTGCAGCCGGCCTTCCAGCACGATGCGATACGTGCCGTTTTCGGCGTTCAAGCTTTCAATGGCAGCGTTCCATTTGGTGGAATCCTCCAAAATCTGTTTGAGATATTCCCGCAGCGCAGCGGAAGAAGGGGGCAGAACTTCGATGAGATCGAACGGACGATTTTGTGGCGAGAACATGCTTGACCTCCTTGTCGGGCATGATTTGAAACTGAAATGAATTAAAAAACAATTCTCATTCTCCCTCGAGCATGGGAAGAATTGAGAAAGGCAAATAAACGAAGCGATTTATTCATTTGCAACGACGATTTTAGATGAAATAAAAAATTGAAGATTTTGTCATACTGCCATATTACCTGGAAGCAAAGTTGTTGGCGGAATTATTTTTTCAAAAAACAATTTTTTTCTTGCACTCAAAACTTATGTTCACTATAATGGAGCAGCATAAAGTAATCATGAATACACCTAAAATCGGAGGACTGAAAATGACGAAGCAGATTGACGAACAAGTTGAAGTTCAAGCTCGAACCAATCGCGGGCGGCTGGTTCCGATTCTGGTGACGTGGAAGGGAAAGAGTTACACCATCGCGCGAGTGGAAAAAACCCGGCGGCACAAAATCAAAGGCAAAAAATTGGATACCATGCTGGTACAAGTCATGGCGCCGCAGTTGATGCAATTGGAGTTGGATCATTATCACCAATCGTGGCGTTTGGTGACGATCGGGGAAACGGTGTGAAGAGGATTGCTTGGTGCTCAAAAAGATTCTTTCAGTAATGAGCGTGAAAAGAGGTGTAGCACTGCAGTTCTTATAAAAGTTCCTCCCTCCTCATCTAAAAGCAAACAGCGCCGGGCTCGATTGAGCCGGCGCTGTTTGCTTTTAAAAATAAATCCGGGAAGAAACGCGCTCGAGCTATTTCATCATCGGCAGGCCATACTTTTTCGCTTTGCGGTAAATCGTGGCGCGGCCAATGCCGAGCTTCTTCGCGGTTTGCGAAATGTTGCCGCCGTTTTCCAACAACGCATTGCGCAGCGCTTCTTCCTCCAGCTTTTCGATCCAACTGGAGAGCGTGTTGTCGGATTCGTAAATTTTCTTTTCGCCGATGGCGCGCACGGTGTTGGGCAAATCTTTGGGCGTGAGTTCCGGGCCGGTGGACAACACCACGGCGCGCTCAATGGCGTTTTCCAATTCGCGCACGTTGCCGGGCCAGTTGTAAGCCATCAGCAATTCCAGAGCGTCGGAAGAAATGCTGTCAATTTGCTTGTTTTCCTGACGCGAGCATTTTTCCACAAAGTGTGCGGCGAGCAGCGGAATGTCTTCGCGGCGCTCGCGCAAAGGCGGCAGCTTGATCGGGAAAACCGAAATGCGATAAAACAAATCTTCGCGGAACTCGCCGTTGCGCATCGCTTCTTCCAAATCTTTGTTGGTGGCGGAGATCACGCGCACATCGATTTTGATCAGCTCGTTGCTGCCCACGCGCTCGAACTCGCGCTCTTGCAGGATGCGGAGCATTTTTGCCTGCGTCGCCGGCGTCATCAATCCGATTTCATCGAGAAAAATGCTGCCGCCTTCCGCCACTTCGAATTTGCCCACGCGCCGGCCGGTAGCGCCGGTGAACGCGCCTTTTTCATGGCCGAACAATTCGCTTTCGAGCAAAGACTCCGGCAGCGCCGAGCAGTTGACGGCGACGAAAGCTTTGTTGCTGCGCTGCGTGTTGTGATAATGAATCGCGCGCGCGATCAGCTCTTTGCCGGTGCCGCTCTCGCCGTAAATCAACACCGTCACGTTGCTGTTGACCACTTTTTCGAGTGAGCGGAAAACTTCCTGCATCACGCCCGACTGGCCGATGATGTTTTTGAATTGAAAGCGCGTCTTCAGTTCCGAGCGCAACGAATCGATTTCCTGCTTGAGCGAGCTGGTGGTGAGCGCATTGCGCACGGTAATCAACAGGCGTTCGCTGGGAAACGGCTTTTCCATGAAATCGAATGCGCCCAGCTTCATCGCCATCACCGCTTTTTCGATGGTGCCGTGCGCCGACATCATCACGACCGGGATGTGCGCGTGCTCTTCGCGAATGCGCCTGAGCGTTTCCAAGCCGTCGATGCCCGGCATTTGAATGTCCAACAAGATCAAATCCGGCACGGTTTCGCGGAGCGTTTTCAAGCACGCTTCCCCGCTATTGGCGGTCTCGACCAAATATTCCTTTTTGAGGTTGATTTCGATCATTTTGCAAATGTTGCGATCGTCATCGACCACCAAGACGGAATATTTTTTTGGCCTCCGTCCCATGCTGTTTTCTTCGTTCATGGTTGCTATGGTTGTAAAGCTCCATTTCTCGCCGCTCTTGCTGTTGCAGCACGCCGCGATCAAGCGGCGAGACGTTGCACCAAGCGGATGGTTTTCACTTGAATGTAAATACAACTTTGAAATTTGCGTCTCAACAATCACGCCGAAAATACAAAACCACGCCTTGAATCGCAAGGTTTTTCTCCGGCGGTAAGCTCAAGATCGAATGAAATTGCGCGTCTGTTAGAACAAGTGTCCCAAAATATTACAATCTTCGCTTGAAAATTATGCCTGAGCCTGGCAACAATTCCAGAAACTCCTTATCTTCTTCCCTTCCGCAAAACTGTTTTGCGGTGGTACAATCTTCGCATTAGGATCACCTGCCGTACTCTCACCCTCACGGCTTGTTTCTTCCCAGGAAGGGAAACCCGTTGTGAATGACCTATCACGCTCTACTCGTTAACGATTGGCTTTAGAGCGCCATATCTCCATAACGCAACATGATGTTGCGAAACAGTGCATAGATGTTATAATTTTATCCAAGGATGAAATCATGTCGCAGTTCCGGCGTCGTAACCGGCTGGGGTTGGCCGCCATTTTTATTTTGCTCATCGCCGGCAAAACTTATAAACAAGCTTTTTCACAAAATTCGGTTCGAAAAAATACCGCAAACCCTGCTGCGGTCAGCAATACCGGGTCTCGTTCCAATCAAGCGCAAGGAAAGGGCCAACTGCAGCGCTTGGTAGCTGCTTTCGAGGTTTTCGAAATCAGCCTGACGGCCGCGGCGAATGGCCGCGAGCTTTATAGCACCGGCCCGGCGCTGGCCATTACTTTTACCGGTATCTCCGGCGCGGCGCAGGGAAAAAAAATTACCCTCCAAGGCTTTTGGGACGGAGGCAAAACCTATCGCGCACGCTTTGCCCCGCCGGCGAATGGTGAGTGGCAATGGACTGCGGCTTCGAATGATTCCTCTATGCACGGCAAAACCGGAACATTCACGTGCAGCGGATGGCTGCCGGAGCAACATGCTTCAGCGCACGGCCATGTGCATGAATCAAAAACTTTTCCGTACACATTCGAACACGACGAGGGCACGCCCTTCTTTTTGATCGGCGACACGCAATGGTCGTTCAGCACCGCAGCGATTTCCTGGCCTACGGAATTTCAAAACTACGTCGATACTCGCGCGGCCCAGGGCTTTAACTATATTCACGGCGTGCTCTATCAAACTTATCCCGAGGGCAATGAAGTTAATGAAGGGGGACCGCCGTTCTTTGACAATAACGTGGATAGCTTGAATCCCGGTTTTTGGCAGGCGTTTGACCGGCGCATGGCTTATTTCAATGGCAAAGGTATCGTGGTGGGTTTGATGTTCGCCTGGGGCGACAATGCCTGGCAGCTCTTTGACACCCGTGAACAAGTGGAAAGATTCGTGCAGTATGCCGTCAATCGCTATGCTGCTTATAATCTTTTTTGGATTCTCGCCGGCGAGTACGAAGAATCCACGCCGCCGGGCGGTTATGATTTTATCGGCAATCTGGTGCAAGCGCAAGATCCTTTCCGCCATCCGATTACGATTCACACGATTGATAGCGGCGCGGACGACTATGGCAATGCACCCTGGCACACGACGATTTATCAACAAATATTCCATGCGCGGCAAGTGACACTTGACCGGCGTTTCAACAAGCCGGTGATCAATTCAGAATTTGGCTATGAGGGTGATCAATCTGCCGAAGAAGTGCGGCAAGATGCCTGGGAAATTGTGATGCGTGGCGGTTTTTTGGTTCATGGCGACACCAATACTTTTCATTATGATGCCGTGATGACACCGAAAAATTTGAATGCTCCCGGCGCGGCATTCATGACCATTCTCAAAAATTTTTGGACGAATAACGGCAGGTACCGCATTCATTGGCCGCAGTTCGACCGTTTCGCAGCTTTATCCCAGAGACGCTATTTGGCGGGAAAACGCGGAGCGGAATACGTCGTGTACGCCGACACCACCGGCGCCTTCACGATCGAGATCCCGGATTTGGTCGGTAATGTTTTTGGGCAATGGTTCGATACCAAAACCGGCCGCTGGGGCGAAACTTTTTCCGGAGTTGCCGGTGCTGCTTTTGCCCTCGCTCCGCCGGCGCCAGGGCAGGCTGCTTATCTCGTCGCACGCACGGACGTCACGCCGCCGCGCCTCTCAGGCAACCCTACCGTGCACAGGAGTCTCGCGGATTTTATCGTTTCGTGGCGCACGGAGGAGCCGGCGACCACGCAAATCGAATACGGCTTGACGGCGAGATATTCTTTTGCCTCTCCGCTGCAAGCAAGCCTCGCCACTGCACACGAAGTTGTGCTTTCACATTTGCTGGCGGATACGACGTATCATTATCGCGTCCTGTCCGCCGACAGCGTGGGCAATGTTGCTGCGGGCAATGACGTGACTTTTTCCACGCGCATCGCTGCGCCGGAAACCGTATCCGTTGCCAAAATCGTTTTGCGCGATGCGCTTGAAAGCAGCACCAATGGCGGCCGCACCGGGGGCCGTTTTGCGCCGGGCGGCGGCTGGCAAACTTTCAACGATGAAGACATGCTGCACTATGATCTGGGGCGCTATATCAAAAAAGGCGAGATGGAAGTTGAAGTGCGCAACTTCCGGCCTTTGGAACAAAACTCGCGGGAGCGGCATCATTTTCTGAGCATGTTTCGCATGCCGTGGGGCAATCATCATCCGATCGAGAATCAAGAAACCGTGTGGAATTTGCACGCCGGGTTCTATTATCGACCGGGGTTGAAAATGCTTTCATGGACTTACGACCAAAAGGAAAACAACACCAGCACCAGCGGCGATTGGGAAAAAGACCAAGGCTATCGGTTGAAAGTGGCGTGGAGCGGCAAGCAAGTGCAATTTTTCCGCGACGGCGTCTTGCAGCTCACGCACACGCATTCCAGCGAAATGGAATTGCGCTATCTTTTTCTGGGGCGCGATTATACACTCAGCGGCGATCTGGTCACGAATTTCAAGCACAATCAATATCCCGCGCTGGGCGGGCCGATTTTCTCCAACGTGGTCGTGCGCGAATGGGTAAATCCTGCGGACGTTTTTTCCGCGCAAATTCGTGAGCTGGCGGTGCGGGAGCTTTATGCGAATGCCGGCCGGCTGGAGTGGCAAACCAACGAGCCTGTGGTTTGTTACGTTGAATATGGCTCAGCGCCGGGCGTTTATTCGCAGCGTACGGTGGCACTGGGCCCGGCGGCGCAAAGTTTCAGCACCGTGTTGCCGAATTTATCGCCGCAAAAAACCTATTATTTTCGCATCGTGGCTTTGGACGTCGGCCGCAATCTCACGCGCAGTGCAGAACAGGCCTTCATCACTTTGCGCGCGGGCAAGTATTTATTCCATCCGGGCGCGGATACTTTCGTGGAACGTGAAAATGTCACAGGCACGACGCGCGATCACGCTAACTTCGGCCGTATGCCGCTGATTCTCAGCGAAGGCCGGGAAATTTATTTGCGTTTCCAAACCGAAAATATTGCCGGCAAAATGATCAAAACCAGCTTGCGGTTGCACAGCCGGCAATCGGGCAGCAGCAGCGGCGCGCTGAAAAGAATCCTGGCAAATTGGGAGGAAAGCGAGGTCACCTGGCTGACCAAGCCGGGCTTGGCAAGCGAAGAATTGGCGCGCGTGCCGAATACGCCGGCCGGGCAATGGCAGGAAATCGTTTTCGATACCAGCGCGGCGCAAAATAAAACCTATAACCTCGCGATCGTGGGTTTCGGCTCGCAACTGGTTTCATGGGAGGCGAAGGAATCCACCAATCATCAACCGGAATTGATCGTATTGACGGAGGCCGGAGACGTCGATCCTCCGGCGCTGCAAAAAATCGTCTGGCAGGAAATCACGCCAAATTCCGCCGCGATTCAATGCCGCGCGAATGAACCCGCCCGGGTGCAGATTGAATACGGCCTGGGGGAAGCTTTGGATCAAACCACTGGGAGCACGGCCATGTTGGATACGACGCATGTCATTCGCCTCACCGGCTTGCTGGAAAATGCCGCGTACAATTTTCGCGTCAAGCTGGTGGATGCGGCCGGCAATGCCGGTCTCAGCCGCCCTTATGTGGTGAGTACTTTTGCACAAGTCAAACAGTTGGTGATCGTCTCCGGCAACGGGCAAACCGGCAAGCACGGCAATTTGCTGCGCGCTCCGTTGGTGATCCAAGCGCTGGATGCGCAGCAAAACGGCGTCGCCAACGTGCCGATTGAAATGGACGTGCGCTACGGCGGCGGCACGATCTTCCCGCGCTACTTGGGCAGCGACGAGCCGTTTCCACATCTAACCGGCAGCGAAGGCAAGGTGAGCGTGCGCTGGCAACTGGGCAGAGAAAATTTGCAAATCGTCGAAGCGCGCGTGTTCGGCAATCCCTCGTTGGCGGTGAAGTTTCAGGCAAGAATGGCGGACGCGGACACGGCGAACAACGATCCGACAGGCATTCCTGCTGCTTTTTCTTTGCAACAATATCCCAATCCGTTCCGCGCAGGCACACAATTCGTGCTGGCGCTGCCCGAAGCGGGAAAAATTACACTCAAAATTTATGATCTGCGAGGCCGGGAAGTGGCGGTATTGACGGAGGAGAGCAAAGCTGCGGGCCATTATCCGTTTGCGTGGAACGGTAGAAATCGCGCAAACCGCGTGGTGGCTTCGGGCATTTATTTCGCCGTGGCCACGTTTAAGCAAGCCGAACCCGCGAATGCGGAAGTGCAAATTCGCAAGCGGAGGTTGTTACTTTTGAAATAAGGCGTAAAACGTAATGCGTAATGCATGTTTTTATTTTTACGTATTACTTTTTACGTTTTACTTCTCACCTCTCACGTTTAAACAAATCCAATTATCACCTTCCCACCTCTTTACAACAAAATTACCAAAACTTGACCATGCACACGCCTTATTTAAAGTGGCGAAAGATTTTTATTTTCTCCGGCATAATTTCTTTCGCTGGTATTGACGGTTACAGCCAATCGCTCCCTCGCCATGGCGGCGCTTCGGCTGCGAATAATTTTAATTTCCAAAGAGCAATTCCGTCTGCCAATGTGCAAGCGCCGGCGATCGCATTGATTTCTCCCAATGGCGGAGAGTGGTGGCTATCCGGCGCGCATGAGACCATAACTTGGAATGCCGGCGTTGGAATCGCCCATTTAAAAATAGAACTCTCCACCAATGGCGGCCGCAACTGGAGCACGATAGCAAACAACATTCGCTATGATGGCGCACATGTCTGGCTTGTTCCTGATACCGTATCCCATCGGGCTTTGATTCGCATTACTGATGCTGCGGGCAGCGGCGCTTCCGACGTTAGCGACGGCGCGTTCGTGTTGACGCGCGATGCCTTGATCAATTTTACCGAATCCAGCAACAATCCCATCCTCAGGCCGGGATCTGCAGGAAGCTGGGATGAAGGCATTCGCGAACGCGGTTGGTTCATGTATGAAAACGGTGAGTATCACATGTGGTACGGCGGCTGGCGCGGCACATACAATCGCTCCAGATCTGCACTCGTGAATATCGGCTACGCCTCTTCCGCGGACGGCGTTCATTGGGCAAAATCCGGCAATCCAGTCAGCACCGGCATTTGGGCAGAAGATTTTGTGGTGCTAAAAAGTGACACCACTTATTACTTGTATGCCGAAGATGAGTTCACCGGCGATGGCGACGGCGCACACATCGATCTCTATACTTCGACGAACAAGATCAATTGGTCACACGGCGGCACCGTGCTCGCGCGCGGCAGCAGGGGTTGGGAAAATGACGACGTGGGTACGCCGGTGGTTTGGAAGGAAGGAAATACCTGGTACATGTTGTATGAAGGGTCGGGATCAGAATCAGCGGGCCGGGTGGGATTGGCCACTTCTCACGATGGCAAGAACTGGACGAGAAATTCCAACAACCCGGTGCTCGCCAATCCGCGCAGCAGCGATAACGATATTGCTCTCGATAGTATCATCAAGATCAACGGCGTCTATCATGCTTATGGGCATTATGATATCGGCCGTGATACCTGGGTGGGAGGCTTGTTCATTTCGAGCGATTTGATTTCATGGACGGCCTATCCGGGCAATCCCGTCACCGGCACTTCCCCGGTGATCGTCGACAACGGGAAAGATTATTTCATGTATAATGTGCGGCATATCACCGCCGAGCAGTATCAATATCAAATGTCCTATTCCAATCACGCAACGGCTCCCCCTGCAGCCGCATTGACGCTCATTTCCCCGAACGGCGAAGAGAGTTGGGCCGCCGGCAGTATTGAGACGATACAATGGCATTCTCCCGTTTCATGGCCTGAAGTGAAATTGGAATACTCGGTCAACAATGGCGCGAGCTGGACAACCATTATCGCCGCCGCGGCAAATGAAGGCAGCCATAACTGGATCATTCCATACTCCGTATCAAATCAATGCCTGGTCAGAATTTCGAACGCCGCAGAGGCGGATATAAGCGATGCAGTTTTCGAAATTGTTGCTACGCCTGCGCCGGACTTATCAGATGATTTCAATAGCGACGAGCTAAATACCAACATGTGGCTGCGCGGCGCCAACAGCGGCAATCACGCGGAGATCGCGCAGGGAGCGCTGCATTTGCATTCAGCCAACAACGCCACGGGTTGGATCTGCACGGCCGGTCGATTTTCCGGCCGCAATAAAATCGTTCAAATTAAAATCGTGCAGCCCAACGAAGACGGCGCTTTGGGCATGTCGCCCACCGTTCATGCCGCCGCGGCCGCCGGCTTTTTCAACGAGCTCAATTGGTATCGTTTTTACAATTATCGCTCCGGCGACAGCGGGCCGTACAAATTATTCGTGCAATGGAAACGCAACGGCGCCGAGGGTGGGCTCGAGGTTGCCACCGGCGTCCATTTCACCGGCGCTTTTTATCTCCGCCTGCGCACGAACGGCACTCGCATTTTTTTCGAATATTCTTTCAACAACAACAACTGGACAGCGGCCTACAGCGAAAGTTTTTCTTTGCCGGGTTATACGCTCGACAATTTATTTGCTTTCGAGCTTTCCGCCAACGACACGCCGTCAAAAGGCGAGTGGGTATTGGATGATTTTGCCGTTTATTCCAGCACTCCCTCCAACGGAGATCTGACGCCGCCGATGATCTCGCAAGTGGCCGCCGGCAATGTCAGCGCCAAGAGCGCAACGATCACGTGGAATACCGATGAGCCTGCCGATGCGCAAGTTGAATACGGTTTGACCGCGGCTTATGGCAGCCTAAGTTCGCATGACGCATTACGCATTACGAATCACTCGATTAGCTTCACCGATTTGATCGCGAATACTACCTATCACTATCTCGTCAAATCCAGAGATGCAGCGGGCAACCTTGCCGTGAGTGATGATTTCATTTTCAAAACCGGCCTGATCACCGGCGTCGACGCCCCGTCTGAATCGAGCTCCGGCATCATTCCGGTTGCGTTTGCCGTGGGAAGTTATCCCAATCCTTTCAACCTCGCCACGCGCATTCGCTTCGAGCTGCCGCAAGCAGCGGAGATTGGCTTGACGGTATTCGATCTCGCCGGCAATACCGTACAAGAATTAACGCGCGGCCAATTCGCAACAGGCCGTCACGAAGTCGCGTGGAATGGCAAAAATAAAACCGGCGTGGATTTGAGCACGGGCATCTACCTCATTCGACTGCAATATCGCGTCGCAAACTCGGACAAGGCCGCACAGATCATGCGGCGCGTGATGCTGCTTAAATGACCTCGCACCCTTTTCAAGGTTTAAAACCTTGAAAAGGGTAGTCTGAATGACAGGTTAGACTATCCGACTGAATTGGAGAGCTTATGTTTAGCGCAGAACGCATTCTAAAACTCCGGGACGCGATCTTTTTCCTGGCAAGCGCTTTCGCCGCAACTACTGGACTTGCGCAAACTCTTCCCGGCGCTGCCACGAACATGGCGCGGCCTGCGCCTCCAAATGCAAACGTAGAGGCCGCGCCACACTCGCCGGCATCTCGGCATGAAAATGACCTAAATTTGACTGCTGCGAGTGATCCCGTTGACTTTGATGAAGTCGCATGGCAGGCCCGCGTCGATGGACCTTCCGAGGGTGACGATCACGGCTCGGCCTGGGCCGATTTCAACAACGACGGCCTGATGGATATTATTTATACCAGCAAAGAAGAGCGCAATTATCTCTACCTCAACAACGGCAATGGCACTTTTGCAGAAGTGGCTGAGCAAGCGGGCTTGAACTCGCGTGCGCACGAAAGAATTCGAGGCGTGACCGTGGCCGATTATGACAACGACGGCGATACCGATATTTTTTTCTGCGCCGGTTTCAAAGACGCGCTCTATCGCAACGACGGCGATTTGATTTTTGCCGATGTCACCGATGACGCCGGCGTGGGCAATCGCGGCAACGGTTTGATCGGCTCCTGGGGCGATTATAATCGCGATGGCTATATCGATCTCTACGTCGCCAACTGGAACGAGGACCAGCATGCGCTCTATCGCAACAATGGCGACGGCACTTTCTCCGAGGTCACGCAAAGCGCCGGTTTGGGTTATGACAATTACAACAACATCGGCCAGTGGTTTGATTATGACAACGACGGCGACATGGACATTTTTTCATGCCGTTGGTACGACAATCCGCAACGTTTGTGGCGCAACAATGGCAACGGCACTTTCACCGACGTTGCGCCGGAGGCCGGCTTGGGCGTCAAGTTTTCTACACAAGGCTCGATCATTGCGGATTTCAACAACGACGGCTTTCAGGATATTTATATCGCCAGCGACCTCGACCCGAATGTGCTCTTTCGCAACAACGGCAACGGTACTTTCACGGAAGTGGCAGGTGAGGTGGGTGTGGCGAACTACCGGCGCGCCGTGGATTGCGCCTATGGCGACTTCAATCATGATGGTTGGATGGATCTCTACGTCGGCAATTTTGATTCGCCCAATAGGCTTTATTTGAACAACGGCGACGGCAGTTTTGAAGACGATAGCGGCGTTACCGCAGATTATGCGCGCACCATCGGCGCTTCGACCGGCGATTATAATGGCGATGGCTGGCTGGATATGTATGCGGTGAATACCTCCGCCACGAATCGACTATATCGCAACAAAGGCACGAACAGTCATTGGCTCAAAGTGGAGTTGCGCGGCGTGCAAAGCAATCGCAGCGCCATCGGCACGCGGCTGGAATTGCTGGTCAACGGCATGACCATCATCCGCGAAGTCTCCGGTGGCAGCGGTTATTGCTCGCAAAATTCTTTGATTCAATCTTTCGGTTTGGGGCCATATGCGAGCGCTGAACGTCTCACCATTCGCTGGTCCTCGGGCGTTGTCGATATTCTCAACAATGTCGCAGCGAATAACATGATCACGATCACCGAAAGCCAAGCACAAAAGCCTGACAAAGAACCGCCAGTCATCTCCACTGTGCGGACCGCCAACGTCAGCGGCGCGTCGGCGACGATCACTTGGCAGACCGACGAGCCTGCAAACTCCAGGGTGGAATACGGCTTGACTTCGGCCTATGGCAACTTGAGTGCTCTTGACGCATCACTCATTACGCATCACTCCATCGGCCTAACGGGACTGACTAAAAATACGACTTATCATTATCGCGTGCGCTCGCGCGACGCCGCCGGCAATCTCGCGATGAGCAGAAATTTCACTTTCACCACCAACGATCAAACCGTTTTATTCAGCGACGATTTCAGCGGGCCAAATCTGAACACCGGTAAATGGAACAAAGGCAGCAATAGCGGCAATCAAACTGCCATTGAAAACGGCGCGCTGACTTTGCGCTCATCTGCTTCACAATCGGGTTGGATCGCCACGAAAACCGCTTATGCCGGCGCGAATAAAATCGCCAAAGTGAAAATCGTCAAGCCCAATGATGACGGCAATATCGGCATGAGCCCGACGGTGAATCGCGCCGGCGCCGACGGTTTTTACGGGCAAAAAAATTGGTACCGTTTTTACGTTTATCGCAACGGGCACGCCGGCAAGTATTTGCTGTTTGCACAATGGCGGCGCAACGGCGTGGCGGGCGGCTTGAACGTCACCAATGGCCTTACGCTGCCGAACAGTTTCTATCTACGCCTGCGCACCGACGCAGCCAATATTTTCTTCGAATATTCGCCTGACGAGGTGAGCTGGACTACGGTCCATCAAGAAACCTTCGCGTTGCCGGGCTACTCGCTGTCGGGCAATTTTTATTTCGAAATCTCGGGCAATAACACGCCTTCGAACGGAATTTTGAAGGCCGATGATTTCGCTTTGCTGGAAACCACTCCCGGCTTGGATACACAACCGCCGGTAATTTCCGCGGTCGCCGCCGCCAATATCACCTCGACTTCGGCGCAGATTACCTGGAAGACCGATGAAGCCGGCGACTCGCAAGTGCAATATGGCCTGACCACCGGCTATGGCTCGCAATCGCCGTTGCAAGCCACGAGCGTCACTGCGCACAGTGTGACCTTGAACAATTTGAACGCCAACACCACGTATCATTATCGCGTCAAATCCAAAGATGCGACCGGCAATCTCGCCGTGAGCAGCGACTTCACCTTCGCCACGAGCGCAGCAGGCAGCCCGTTGTTCAGCGACGGGTTCAATACCGGCACAATTGATCTCAAAAAGTGGGTGAAAGGCACGAACAGCGGCAATCAAACCAGCGTCGTCAACAAAGCGCTGGAGCTGCGTTCGAACGGCGCGCAATCGGGATGGATCCTAACCAAGCAAGCCTATGCCGGGCGCAACACTACCATCGGTGTGAAAGTGATGCAGCCGAATGACGACGGCGATCTCGGCATGTCGCCGACTTATGGGGCGGCCTCCACTACCGGCATTTATAACCAAAAAAATTGGTATCGCTTTTACACTTATCGTGAAGGCGCGGGCAACTATCGCCTGTTCGCGCAATGGAAAAAAAACGGCGTGGAAGGCGGCCTGGAGGTGACAGGCAATATGAGTATTGCCGGCGCGGTTTATTTGCGTTTGCGCCTTGATAACAGCCGCATTCATTTCGAAGCTTCATTCAATGGACAAAGCTGGAAGGATACTTACAATGAAGTCTTCGCGCTGCCCGGTTATACGCTGGATTCGAAGTTTTATTATGAGTTGTCAGCATCGCGTACCGCCACCAAGGGCGCGTTGCGCGTCGATGATTTCAGCATAACCTCGGCGAGTGTTGTTGCGAAACGCGCTGACGACTCAGCGTCCGCGCAAGTTGCAGAGGTTGCGGTGCCGGCCGCGTTTGGTCTGGGAAATTATCCCAACCCCTTCAATATCTCCACACGCGTCAGCTTTGATCTGCCGCAAGCAGCGGAGATTGACTTGACCGTATTCGATCTCGTTGGCCAGCACGTGCAGAAATTAGAAGAAGGAAGATTCGAGGCCGGCCGTCACGAAGCTCGCTGGCATGGCAGGAACAAAGCCGGCGTGGAATTGAGCACCGGCACATACCTCATTCGACTGCAATATCGCGTCGAAAACTCGAACGAGGCCGGGCAAATGGTGAGGCGCGTAATGCTGCTCAAATAACGATTGAAAGAAATATTCACATGCATTTTGTGAGGTTCACTATGGAGCTGCATACTCGTTACCAGCCTTGGCTCAAAATGACCATCATGGCGTTGGCCATTATGCTGCACTCTGAAAACATCCTGGGGCAACCGACCAGGCAGCAAGATCGCGTTCTGGCGCCGGCCGCGGGCGTGACTTTTTCCGAAGTGGCCGGGCAAGCCGGCGTCACCGGGCCGCAATTGGGATTGGATCACGGTTCGGTCTTCGCGGACTTCAACAACGACGGTCTGTTGGATCTGTGTTTCACACAAAAAGAAACTCCCAATTATCTCTTCATCAATCAGGGCAACGGCACATTCGTAGACCGCGCGGACGCGGCCGGGCTCAATGACAGAATCGCAGAGAGAGTTCGCGGCGCCACTGTTGCCGATTATGATAACGACGGCGATTTGGATCTTTTTTTCTGCGCCGGCTTCAACGATATTTTGTATCGCAACGACGGCAATCTGACTTTTACCGACGTGACCCACACCGCGGGTGTCGGCAACCCGGGCAACGGCTTGGTGGGCACGTGGGGTGATTACAACCGCGACGGCTACGTCGATTTGTTCGTAGCGAATTGGGATCAAAGCGCGCAGGCGCTTTATCGCAACAATGGCGATGGCAGTTTCACGGAAGTGAACGGCGAGGCGGGTATCGGGTATGATGCTTATGTGAACATCGGTCTCTGGCTCGATTATGACAACGACGGCGATTTGGACATCTTCGTGAGCCGCTGGAATGACGAGCCCCATCGTTTGTGGCGAAACAACGGCAACGGTAGTTTCACCAACGTTGCAGCGCAAGCGGTATTGGAGAATACCATCAAAGGCCAGGGCGCGGCCGTGGCGGATTATAATAACGACGGCCATCTCGACATTTATCTCGGGAGCGACATCGGCCCGAATCTGCTTTTTCGAAACAACGGCAACAGCACGTTTTCCGAGGTCGCGGCTGCCGCCGGAGTGGATGACGAACGCCGCACCGTGGATTGCGCCTGGGGCGATTTCGATCACGACGGCTGGATGGATTTGTACACCGGCAATTATGATGCACCCAATCGGCTTTATTTCAACAACGGCGACGGCACGTTTACCGAAAACAGCGGCGTGACCGCGGACTACGCGCGCACGATCGGCACGACCATCGGCGACTATGATGGCGACGGTTTTTTGGACATGTACACCGGCAACTCCGATCAAAGCAACCGGCTTTATCACAACCAGGGCACAAGTAATCATTGGCTATACCTCGAGTTGCAAGGCACAGCCAGCAATCGCTCCGCCATCGGCGCGCGGGTGGAAGTCACCGCCGGCAGTCTGCGGTTGACGAAAGAAGTCTCCGGCGGCAGCGGCTATTGCAACCAACACGCTTTGATGCTGGCGTTCGGTTTGGGGGCGAATACGCAGGTTGAACATGTGCAAGTGAGATGGCCTTCAGGCCTGGTTGAAAATTTTGAGAACCTCGCCTCGTATCAATCGCTCAAGCTTGTGGAGGGGCAATCGTCCGAGCCTGACGAGACGCCGCCCATCATTTCCACTGTCGCCGCGGGCGAGGTCACTTCTTCTTCCGCGACCATAACCTGGAACACGAATGAAGTAAGTGATTCGCAAGTGGAATACGGCCTCACCACCGGTTACGGCTCGCAGTCGCCTCTCGATTCCATGCACGCCGCGGCGCACAGCATCGCTCTTGCCGGGCTGAATGCAAATACCACCTATCACTATCGCGTCAAATCCAAAGATGCGGCCGGCAATCTCGCCGTGAGCAATGATTTCATTTTCAAAACCAATTTCACCACCGGCATCGGCTCGCCGTCTGAATCGAGCGCCGGCATCATTCCGGTTGCGTTTGCCGTGGAAAGTTATCCCAATCCTTTCAACCTCGCCACGCGCATTCGCTTCGAGTTGCCGCAAGCAGCGGAGATTGGGTTGGCGGTATTCGATCTCGCCGGCAATACCGTGCAGGAATTGGCGCACGGCCCATTCGCCGCCGGCCGCCACGAAGCCATATGGAAGGGCAAAAATAAAGCTGGCGTGGATTTGAGCACGGGCCTCTACCTCATGCGCTTGCATTATCGTGTTGCGAACTCGGAAGAGGCCGCGCAGATTATCCGGCGCGTCATGCTGATCAAATAATTGCAAAAGTTTTCCCGCCACGGAAGGCGGAGATGAACCATTAACTTCTGTCCTGAATTATTGCAGAGGAAAGTTATGGCAGTCTTCGCGTACCCTCCTTGGCGGAAGGCTTTTTTCCTTTTTTCGTTCACCTGCCTTCTCGGTTTCACGCCCGGCCTCGGCCAACAACTGCATTTTGAAGATGTAACACATTCTGCCGGCGTTTCAACTCCCAACGATACCAACGGCTACGGCCACGGCGTCGCCGCCGGCGATTTCAACAATGACGGTTTGCCGGACATTTACGTCGTCAGCTACACTGCTTTGAATGCGCTTTTTTTGAACGACGGCGATGGCAGTTTCACGAACAATGCCGTAGCCGCAGGTGTGGCCTATACGAACACTTTGCAAGATCGCGGCGTGGGGGCGGCAGATTATGACAACGACGGCGACCTCGATTTGTACATCGCTTCCGGCGGATACGAGGAGAAACTGCTTTTCAGGAACAACGGCAATGGCAGTTTCAGCGAGATTGCGAATAGCGTGGGGCTGCGGAACTATGAAATGCAGGGGGAAAGCGTGTCGTGGGGAGATTATGACGGCGACGGCGATCTCGATTTATTTCTCACCAGCTTCGAAAATCCCTGCAAGCTTTTTCGCCAGAATTCCGATCACAGTTTCACGGATGTGACCGCGGCCAGCGGATTAGGCCATACGGCGGAATCCGTACAGGCAGTTTTTTTCGATGCCGATCTCGATGGCAATCTCGATATTTTCGTGAGCCGGGGTATGGACATTCCCAATAGTCTGTTCATGAATCGCGGCAACGGCACCTTCGTTGACGAAGCATTCAATCGAAACATTGCCGATCCCGCACCGCACGGCCAGGGCGTTATCGTCGGTGATTACGACAACGACGGCGACTTCGATATTTATATGTGCGATGACCAGGGGCCGAACCGTTTGTATCGCAACAACAACGGTTCTTTTGCCGAAGTTGCCGAAGAGGCGGGAGTGGATGACTACAGCCGTAGTCTGGGCTGTCACTTTGCAGATTTCGACAACGACGGCTGGCTGGATTTATACGTGATCAATTTCGGCGTGAACCGCCTGTACCACAACAATGGCGATGGCAGTTTCAGCGACGAGACTCACGGTTCCGGCGCGGATGACAACGACCGCAGCTACGGCAGCGTGGTGCTGGATTACGACGGCGACGGTTTTCTCGACATCTATTTCAGCAACTCCGGGCCGCACAGCAATTTGCTGCGCAATTCCACCGCGTCCGGCAATAAATGGCTAAAATTCACGCTGCGCGGCGTTTCCAGCAATCGCAACGGCATCGGCGCGCGTATCGTGGTCACCGCCGGCGGCCTTGAACAAATGCAACAATTGTTGGCGGGCTTTGCCATGGTTTCAGGCGGCGGCGACTTGACTTTTCACTTCGGCCTGGGCAATCAAAGCTCTGCTGAACGTGTGGAAGTGATTTGGCCTTCGGGGCAGCGTGACGTGGTGTTGAACGTAAATGCTAATCAAGCGCTCACCATTCAAGAGGGTGATTATGGCGCAGGAAACGATACCGACCCGCCGATCATTTCGAACGTGCAATCTTCCAATCTCAGCAGCGCTTCGGCGACGATTACCTGGAATACCAACGAGCTTGCCGATTCACAAGTGGAATACGGCTTGAACACAGCCTATGGCAGCCTGAGTGCTCTTGACGCATCACGCATTACGAATCACTCCACCGGCCTAACCGGCTTGACTGCGAATACGACTTATCACTATCGCGTGCGCTCGCGCGACGCGGCCGGCAATCTTGCCACCAGCGGCGACTTCACTTTTATCACCAACAACCAAAGCGTTTTGCTCAGCGACAATTTCCCCGGGCCGAATATCGATGCCGACAAATGGAACAAAGGCAATAATGCCGGCACTCAAGCCGCGATTGAAAGCGGTGCCTTGACGTTGCGCTCGGCCAGCTCGCATTCCGGTTGGATTGTGACGAAGAACGCGTATGCCGGTGCGAATAAAATCGCCAAACTAAAAATCATTCAGCCCAACGACGACGGCGATCTGGGTATAAGCCCGACGGTGAATCTTGCCAGCACCAATGCGCTTTACGGCCAGAACAATTGGTATCGTTTTTATGTTTATCGCGACGGCCATGCCGGCAATTATTTGCTGTTCGCGCAATGGAAACGCAATGGCAGCGTCGATGGCCTCGACGTCACCAACGGCCTCAATTTACCGAACAGTTTCTGGCTGCGTCTGCGCACGGATGCCACGACGATCTTTTTTGAATATTCCCCGGACGACGTGACTTGGATCACGGTTTATCAAGAAGAGTTCGCGCTGCCGGGCTATTCTTTAGCGAGCAGTTTTTATTATGAAATCTCCGGCAATAACACGCCCTCCAACGGCGTGTTGCGCGTGGACGATTTCAATTTGTCGGAGGCCACGCCGTCTTCGGATACACAGCCGCCGGTGATTTCGCGAGTGGCCAGCGGTAATATTACGACAAACGCGGCGACGATCACTTGGAATACGGATGAAGCCGGCGATTCGCAAGTGGAATATGGTTTGACCACAGCTTATGGCAACAGCAGCCCGCTCGACGCATTACGCATTACGAATCATTCGGTGAATCTTACCGGCCTTTCCCCCAACACCACCTATCACTATCGCGTCAAATCCAAAGATGCGGCAGGAAATTTGGCTGTGAGCAGCGACTTCACTTTCGGAACGCCGGGCACGAGCTCGTTGTCATTCACGGACATCACACTTTCTGCGGGCACGGGCGGCCCCACGGGCCCAAATCAAGTCGGTGGGCATGCGGCGATTTTTTCGGATGTGAACAACGACAACCGCCCCGATCTTTACCTCACCATGCTGGGCGTTTTTCAAGATCCCATGTCCGATTTGTTTTTCCGCAACAACGGCAGCAACGTTTTTGTCGAAGAAGGCGCGCCGCGCGGCCTCAATGATTTTGACGGCGGCTCGCATGGCGCCGTCTTCGGCGATCTCGACAACGACGGCGATTACGATCTTTACAACGGCACGACCGACCCGAGTCCGGGCGTGCTTGCGATCAACAACATTTATCGCAATGACGGCAACGGCTTTTTTACCGACGCCACAGCCGCTTCCGGCATTCCGGTGCGTGAATGGCAAACGCGCGCGGTTGTAGCTTTTGACATGGAAGGCGATGGCGATTTGGATTTGTTCGGCGTGACGGACTATCTCGGCACCGACGATCCCCCGAGCGACCGCAATGAAGTGTATCGCAACGAGGGCGGCTTGCAATTCACCGCGGTCAACTCCGGGCCGCTGTTCGAAGCGCGCACGGGCCAGGGCGCGACCGACACGGATTTCGACAACGACGGCGATATTGACATTTTCGCCGCCAATCGTACCGGCGACATGAATATTTTGCGCAACGACGGCAACGGCATGTTCACGCAAATTCCGCCGGCCAGCCTCGGCATTACACATCGCGCCGACGACGGCATCACCACCGCAGATATCGACAATGATGGCGATCTCGATCTGTTACTGGCGCGCGACGATTCCGGCACGCTCTATCGCAATCTCGGCAACGGCACGTTCGTCTTCGCACAAAACTTCACCGCCACCAACGGCTACATGGGCGGCTTTGGCGATCTTGACAACGACGGTGATTTGGATTTGGTTTTTGCCGGAGACGATGTTTCTTATCTGAACGATGGCACAGGCAATTTCACGGTAGGCCCGAGCATTGCAGTGGCCGGCATCGACGATCCGCGCGCGATCGGCCTAGCGGATATTGACAACGACGGCGATTTGGATTTCGCCTTCGGCTGCAAGCGCTCGCGCAATTGGCTGGTGCGCAACAACAATGCTTCCAACCATTGGCTGAAAATCAAATTGCTTTCACCGCAAGGCCAGGCCGGAGCGTTTGGCGCAAAGACGAAAATTTATCCCGCGGGCCAGGCTGGCGGCGCACTGCTCGGCCTGCGCGAAAGCCGCAGCAACAACGGCTATCTCGGCCAGGATGATCAAATCGTGCATTTCGGCTTGGGCGAGAGAACGGCGGTTGACGTCGTCGTCAGATTCCTGGACGGCACAACGGTCACAGCCGCGAACGTCAATGCCAATCAAACCATCACCGTCAATGGCGTGAGTTCCGATGCTGTTGCGCCCATGATTTCGCAAACAACAGCAAGCGATATCGCCAACACCAGCGCGGCCATAACGTGGCAGACGAATGAAATCTCCAGCTCGCAAGTGGAGTATGGCACGACCACGGCGCTGGGCTCTTTCTCGAACACCGAAACGATTTTGCACTCGCGCCACAGCGTCGCGCTGGCGAATCTGGCCGCGCAGACGGTTTATCATTATCGCGTCATTTCGCAGGATCATGCGGGCAATCGCGCGGTTTCTCAAATCTTTTCATTCACGACGCTCACGCCGGATTTGGCCGCGCCGGTGATCGGCAATGTGACAGCAAGCGAACTCACCGCCAATTCCGCGCGCATTCAATGGAACACCGACGAGCCTGCCACTTCGCAGGCGGAGTACGGCTTGACCACGGCCTATGGCAGTTTCAGTGCACTTGACGAATTACGCCTTACGAATCACTCCGTCACTCTCACCAATTTGACGGCGAACACAACTTATCACTATCGCGTGCTCTCGCGCGACGCCGCCGGCAATCTCGCGACGAGCGGCGATTTCACTTTCACCACCGGCAATCAAACCGTATTGTTGTTTGATGATTTCAACGCTGCCACGATCGACGCCAACAAATGGAACAAAGGCACGAACAGCGGCAATCAATCGCAAGCAGCCAACAATGTTTTGGAATTGCGTTCTACCGGCACGCAAACCGGCTGGATCATCACCAAGAACAATTTCGCTGCGCGCAACACCACCGCCAGCATGAAAATCACGCAACCGAATGACGACGGCAATCTCGGCATGACGCCAACGTATGCGCTCTCTTCCACCAACGGCATCTACAATCAAGCCACTTGGTACCGCTTTTATGTTTATCGCGACGTCGCTGCCGGGCCGTATCAACTCTTTGTACAATGGAAGAAAAACGGCGTGGTCGATGGTATCGATGTCACCGGCAATGCCGTGCTGAATGGCAGTTTTCATATGCGAATGCGTTGCGATGATACGCGTATTTATTTTGAATTTTCTATTGATGGACAAGCCTGGACCGCTGCCTATAGCGAGCCGTTCGGGTTGACCGCCCATACTTTGAACAGCGCATTTTATTATGAGCTGGCCGGCTATCGCACCGAGGTGAAAGGCATTTTGAAAGCCGATGATTTCACCATCAATGCCACGACCTCAGGACCGGACACCCAGCCGCCGGTGATCTCGCAAGTGGCCAGCGGCAATATTGCAGCAACAACGGCAACGATCACTTGGAATACCGATGAAGCGAGCGATTCGCAAGTAGAATACGGCTTGACCACTGCTTATGAGAATTCCACTCCGCTTGACGAATTACGCATCACGAATCACTCTGTCGATCTCGCGAACTTGATGCCGAGCACCAGCTATCATTATCGTGTCAAATCCAAAGATGCCGCCGGCAATCTCGCCACCAGCAATGATTTTACTTTCACGACCAGTGGATCCAGCGGCAACACATTGCTGGCCGATGACTTCAATACCGGCACGCTCGATCTCAATAAATGGACCAAAGGCAGCAACAGCGGCAATCAAGCCAGTGTCGTCAATAATGCTTTGGAATTGCGTTCCACCGGCACGCAAACCGCGTGGATCGTCACCAAACAGAAGTACGCCGCGCGCAACACCGTCGTCACCGTGAAAGTTGCCCAGCCGAATAACGACGGCAATTTGGGCGTCACGCCAACTTTTCAAGCTTCTTCTGCCAACGGCATTTTCAATCAAGCGAATTGGTATCGTTTCTATGTGTATCGCGAGGTGAACAGCGGGCCCTATCGTTTGTACGTGCAATGGAGCAAGAACGGCGCAGTCGATGGTGTGGACGTGACCGGCAACATGAATATCACGGGCACGGTTTATTTGCGCCTGCGTTGCGACGACAGCCATATTCACTTCGAAGCTTCATTGGATGGACAAAGTTGGACAGACACTTACAATGAAGTTTTTGCTTTGCCGGGTTACACCTTGGACACGACCTTCAATTACGAATTGGCCGGTTATTGGACCGACGTGAAGGGCAGAATGACTGTCGATGATTTTACCATTGCCACAAATTCAGCATTGGCAAAAGACGGCGAGCAAGAAGCGTTGGCCGAGGCCGAACTGCCCACGGCTTTTGAGTTGTCGCAAAACTATCCCAATCCGTTTTATTTCAACACGCATGTGCGTTTGGCCTTGCCCGAAGAAGCGCAAGTGCATGCCGTCATCTACGACCTTAACGGACGCGAGATACAGCAACTATATCAAGGCTCAATGCCAACGGGTTATCGCGTGATGAATTGGGACGGCACGAACGCCGCCGGTGAATACGTCAGCAGCGGAGTTTATTTTATGCGGGTGATTTTTGAAACACAGGCGGGACGCCGCGAAGTTATGACGTGGCAGTTGCGGTTGATGAGGTGAGCTAGGCGAAATTTGCACTGCTATTTCTCGTTGTTCCAACGGAAACCGGTAGAATGTCTGGCAGACCTTCTGCGTCAGGAGAAACGCGACCTCTTGAAAAGTCACAAAAACAAGTCGTAGGATATTGACAACTATCATGTGAGGTTCCCCATGGGGCTGAATGCGCGTTATTTGACATCGTTCAGAATGGCCGTTGCGGCTCTGGCGATCGTGCTGGGTTTTGACACCGGATTGGGGCAATCGCCCAAACGGCCTAATCATAATTTTACTTCGGCGGCGGGTGTCAGCTTCACCGAGGTGGCAAATGAAGCCGGAGTGGCCGGACCGCAATTGGGATTGGATCACGGCTCGGTCTTCGCTGATTTCAACGGCGACGGTTTGTTGGATCTGTGCTTCACACAAAAAGAAACACCCAATTATCTGTTCATCAACCAGGGCGACGGCACGTTTGTCGATCATGCCGATGCGGCCGGGCTCAATGACAGAATCGTCGAAAGAATTCGCGGCACGACGGTCGCCGATTATGACAACGACGGCGATTTGGATCTCTTTTTCTGCGCCGGCTTCAACGATATTCTTTATCGCAACGACGGCAATCTGGCCTTCACGGATGTGACGCATGCCGCGGGCGTCGGCAATTCGGGCAACGGCTTGGTGGGCACCTGGGGCGATTACAACCGCGACGGCTACGTCGATTTGTTTGTGGCGAATTGGGATCAAACCGTGCAGGCGCTTTATCGCAACAACGGCGAGGGCAGCTTCTCGGAGGTCAACAACGAGGCCGGCATCGGTTATGATGCTTATGTGAACATTGGCTTGTGGTTCGATTATGACAACGACGGCGATTTGGACATCTTCGTGAGCCGCTGGAATGACGAGCCCCATCGTCTGTGGCGGAACGAAGGCGATGGCAGTTTTACCAACGTGGCTTCACAAGCAGGATTGGAAAATACCGTCAAAGGCCAGGGCGCGGCTGTCGCCGATTATAATAACGATGGCCATATCGACATTTATCTCGCCAGCGATCTTAGCCCGAATCTGCTCTTTCGCAATAATGGCAACGGCACTTTCTCCGAAGTCGGCGCGGAAGCGGGTGTGGATGATCCCCGGCGAACGGTAGATTGCGCCTGGGCGGATTTCGATAACGACGGCTGGATGGATTTGTACATCGGCAACTACGATGCGCCCAATGCTCTTTACTTCAACAACGGAGACGGCACGTTCACGGAGAATAGCGGCGTGACCGCGGACTTCGCGCGCACCATCGGCACCACCATCGGCGATTACGACGCCGACGGTTTTTTGGACATGTACACCGGCAATTCCGATGAGAGCAACCGGCTCTATCACAATGAGGGCACGAGCAACCATTGGCTCTACCTCGAGCTGCAAGGCACAGCCAGCAATCGCGCCGCCATCGGCGCACGTGTTGAAGTCATCGCTGGCAGCCTGAGACAGACAAAAGCAGTCTCCGGCGGCAGCGGTTATTGCAATCAGCACGCGTTGGCGCAGGCATTCGGCTTGGGAACGAACACTGCAGCCCAACAGGTACAAATCACATGGCCGTCCGGCGCGGTGGAAATCCTGGAGAACGTTGCCGCCAATCAATCACTCAAAATCGTGGAGGGACAAACGGCGGAACCGGATGGCACACCACCGGTCATTTCAGGAATCAGCTCAAACGATATCACATTTTCTTCTGCAAGCATCTCATGGAACACCAATGAAGCAAGCGATTCGCAAGTGGAATACGGCCTCACCACCGGCTACGGCGCGCAATCCCCGGTCGCTCCGAATCTGGTTTCCGCGCACGTGGTTGCACTCACGGGCTTGCAAGGCAACACCACTTATCATTACCGCGTCAAATCGCGCGACGCGGCCGGCAATCTGGCGGTGAGCGAGGATTTTACTTTTCAAACGGAAGGCGTCAACAACGGTGAGATCATCGTGCTCGATGATCCGCTGCACAACGGCACTCTCGGCGTACGTACGGGCGGACAATTTGTGGGCGAAGGCGGCTGGCAAACCACGGGCGACGAGGACATGATCGTTTTTGATCTGGGCATGTACATTGAAAACGGCTCACTCGAGCTCGAGGTTCGAAATTTCGCGCCCACCATGCCCGGCGCGCAACTACGCCATCATTTTCTCGGCATGTTCCGCTATCCCTATGGCTCACACAACGTATTGGACAATCTTGAGGCGCTTTGGGACCTGCACGCCGGCCTCAATTACAATGGCGGCGTAAAGATGTGGAGCTACACCAACGGCGTCAATGAAAACACGCAGGTTGAAACGCCCTGGGATCGAGGGCAAACTTATCATCTCAAAATCACCTGGAACGAAACGCAATTGCAATACTTCCGCAACGGCGAGCTGCAATTGACGCACACCCACAACAACATGCAATTGCGCTATCTTTTTATCGGCCGCGAACTGAGCGTTTGCGGCGACTATGTCACCAATTTCAAAAACAATCAATATCACGCTCTCGTCGGGCCCATTTACGCGAACATTCTGATCAAGGAATTCGTTTCCACCACGGATCACGCGCCTCCGCAAATCATAAACATCGGAGTGAGCGAGGTCTATGCCAATGGCGCACGGCTGAACTGGACCACCGATGAGCCGGCGGCATGTTATCTCGAATATGGCGCGACCAATGCCTATGGCCAAAGGACGCCGGTGCTCAATCCGCCCGATCAAGCCTTCACCGCCACACTCGACAATCTCGCCTCCCAGCAAGTTTATCACTATCGCATAGTCGCCAAAGATGATGCGGGCAACCAAAACGTTTCCCCCGATCATACTTTCACCACCTCGGCCGGTGGAACCTACCTGTTCAAACCCATTGCCGATACTTATGTCGAACAAGCAGGTTTGCACGGCACGCACCGCGACTTTGGCAATTTCGGCTGGATGAACATACTCATCAGTGCGGGCCGTGAATGCTATTTTCGTTTTCAAACAACGGGCCTCAATGGCGAAGTCGAACAGGCGGCTTTACGTTTGTACGGACGGCAATCCGGCAATAGTGGCGGCACTCTGCGCGTGCTGACGAACGATTGGGAGGAAAACGAAGTCACCTGGCTATCAAAGCCCAATGTCACCGGAGCGGAATTGGGAACGCTCTCTTCCATGCACGCGGGAGACTGGAATGAATTCATCTTTAACGGTGTGATTACCGGCAATGGCATCTATGACTTCGCATTGCAAGGCACAGGGACGGACAAAGTCTCGCTCGATTGCAGAGAATCCACAAACTTTCAACCGGAATTGCTCGTGCACGTGAGCACGACGGATGAAACCCCGCCAGTCATTTCACAAGTGTCCAGCGGCAATGTTTCTTCCACCTCGGCGGCAATCAGTTGGAATACCGACGAAGCCAGCGATTCTCAGGCAGAATATGGCTTGACCGCATCGTACGGCAATTCGAGCCCGCTTGAGGTTTCACGCGTTACGAATCATTCTATAAATATCAGCGGTCTTTCCCCTAACACCTTGTATCACTACCGCGTCAAATCGCGCGACGCGGCAGGCAACCTCGCCGTGAGCGGCGATTTCACGTTTGTCACCTCCGCCTCTGGCGGCCCGGTTTTTTCCGATGACTTTTCTGGCAACAGCCTCGATGCCAACAAATGGACGCGCGGCGCAAACAGTGGCAATCAAACCGTGGTCACCGGCGGCGCATTGCATTTGCGTTCCACCAACAACGTCAGCGGCTGGGTTCACACCCGGGAAAAATTCTCCGCCGGCAACAAGATTATCCAAGTCAAAATCGTGCAGCCTAACGGCGATGGCACGATCGGCATGTCACCGACGGTCAACAGCGCCTCTCCGACCGGTTTCTTCGAGGAGCCCAATTGGTACCGCTTTTACAATTATCGCTCAGGCAATAGCGGACCGTACAAGTTATTCGTGCAATGGAAAAAGAATGGCGCCGAGGGCGGTCTCGACGTCGCTCCCGGCGCCAATTTCACCGGTAATTTCCATCTGCGCCTGCGCACCACTGATGCGGAGGTCTTTTTCGAATACTCTTTTGACAACAGCAACTGGACCACGGCGTATAGTGAAACATTTTCTTTGCCGGGCTATACGCTCGATGATCTCTTTGCCTTCGAGCTCTCGGCCTACAATACACCCTCCAAAGGCGAATGGGTGTTGGACGATTTCAGCATCAATTCCGCCTTGTCCAACGATGATACGACGGCACCGATGATCTCGCATGTAGCAAGCGGCAACATTACCACAACGGCGGCTACGATTTCCTGGAGCACAGATGAACCGGCCGATGCGCGAGTGGAATATGGCACAACCACGAGCTATGGCTCATTCTCGCCGGTTGATCCGGTATTAGCGATGGCGCATGCCATTGCTTTAAGTGGTTTGCCGCAAAACACAATTTATCACTTTCGTGTTTTGAGCCGTGACGCTGCGGGCAATTTGGGGGCAAGCGAGGATAATACTTTTACCACTGCTTCCCTTTCCAGCGGCAACGTCGCATTTGCGAATGTGCAGGGCGTTTTCAACCGCAATTGCGTGCGCTGCCACCAAGGCAACGAAGCGCCGGAGCAATTGGTGCTTGCCGAAGGAGAGGCCTATGGCAATATCGTCAATGTGGCGAGCACGCAACATCCGCAATGGCTGCGCGTGCATCCAGGCAATCGCAGCGTGAGTTGGCTGTATGAAAAAATTACCAATCCCAATCCACCGGTGGGCAGCAAGATGGAAAATCTTGACGCGGATGAAATCGAGCTGATCGGCAAATGGATCGATCAGGGCGCGACCGCAGAGCCCGCGCCGCCTTACGCCGAACTGGAATTCCGCACGACCTCCTTACCCGCCGCGGAAATCGAGATCAACTATCATGTTGAGCTCGTGGCTTGGGGCGGATTGCCGGATTATACTTTCAGTGTCATAGCGGGGAGTTTGCCTCCTGGCCTCGGTCTGGATCCGAACAGCGGCGAGATTTTCGGAACGCCCACAGCCACCGGCCAGTACAGCTTTACGCTTCGTGTAAGCGATCGCCAAACACCGGCGGCCGTTGCGGAACAGGCTTATGCGCTCAATGTGCGCAGCGCGCAAGCGCATTGGCAGGTGCCGCAGAATTTTGAAGTGCAGACAATAGTGAGCGATTTGGACCTGCCGGTCAATCTCGCTTTCGTGCCCAATTCCGGCCTCAATCAGGATGATCCGTATTTCTACATCACGCAACTTTATGGCCAAGTCATCATGGTGCGCCGCGATTTTCAAAAGCAGGTTTATGCAGACGACCTGCTCAATTTCGATCCGCGCACCACTCCCAAGTTTGAAGAGCTGGGCGTCGAAGGCGTATCTGTCGATCCTCAAACTGGTGACGTGTTTGCCACCATCATCTACGACGAAGCCGGCGCGATCTTCGGCAAAGTGGTGCGCTTTCACAGCACTGACGGCGGCCGAACCGCGGCCAGCCAAACCATCATTCTCGAGGGCATTCCCGCGGCCTCTTCACATTCTTTGCACACGCTCACCATCGGCCTGGATGGCAAGCTCTATTTGAACGTCGGCGACGGCCAACATGCGGATGCGGCGCAGGACGTGAATGACAAACGGGGAAAGATTTTGCGCATGAATCTGGACGGCAGTTTGCCGGATGACAATCCTTTTCCAAACAGCTATACCTATGCTTACGGGTTGCGCAATCCCTTTGGCGCGGCGTGGCGCAATGAAAATGACAAGCTTTACATCAGCGACAACGGCCAGGGCACCAATGACCGCCTTGCCCAAGTTTCACGCGGCGAGGATTACGGCTGGCCCAATGATCTGACCCGCGGCGCGATCTATTTATGGAATCCCACAGTCGCGCCCGTGGCCATGGATTTTCTGCGCGACACCCCCTTTGCACCGGAATATGCCGGACACTTGTTCGTGGGTTTGTCCGGGCCGACCTATTTGCTGGGTGACACCGATCGCGGCAAACAGATTCAGTCGTTCGAACTTGACGCCGAGGGCAACGTCGTCAGTGAATCCATTTTTCTCGATTACATCGGCGCCGGATATGCGACGGTTATCGGCGTGGCCTTTGGCCCGGATGGTTTGTATTTCACGGACCTTTATGGGGAAAACGGTTTTGATGAAGCCGGCTTCACCCATGCCAACGTGTATCGCATTCGCTGGGTTTCACAAGACACCACCGCGCCGGTCATCAGCGGCGTGCAAGCCTCAAACGTTGATGATTCTTCCGTACTCATCACGTGGCAAACGAATGAGCCGGCAAAACGGCAGGTGGAATATGGCACGACCACAGATTATGGCCGGCAGACCGCTCTCGAAAACGATTTGCGCGCGAGCCATAGCGTCGTGTTAAACGATCTCACGCCCAACACGACTCATCATTTTCGAGTGCGCAGTTGGGATGCTGCAGATAACGCAGGTGTTTCCGGAGATTTCTCGTTCACGACCACGACCGCAGACAGCACAACCACCTTGCTGTCCGACGATTTCAACGGCAGCACGCTCGATGCCAATAAATGGAACAAGGGCACGAACAGCGACAATCTCTCGGGCGTGGCAAACAACCAACTTGAATTGCGTTCTTCCGCCACACAAACCGGCTGGATCATCACCAAGAACAATTATGCTGCGCGCAACACCACCGTCAGTGTGAAAATCACGCAACCGAATGACGACGGCGACCTCGGCATGACGCCAACGTATGCGCTCTCTTCCACCAACGGCATCTACAATCAAGCCACTTGGTACCGCTTTTATGTTTATCGCGACGTTGCTTCCGGGCCGTATCAACTGTTTGTGCAATGGAAGAAAAACGGCGTGGTGGATGGCGTTGAGGTTACCGGTAATACCGTGCTGAATGGCAGTTTTCATATGCGGATGCGCTGCGATGATACGCGCATTTATTTCGAATTTTCCGTGGATGGGCAAGCCTGGAACACTGCCTACAGCGAGCCGTTCGGGCTGACCGCTCATACTTTGAACAGCGCATTTTATTATGAGCTGGCCGGCTACCGCACCGACGTGAAAGGCATTTTGAAAGCCGATGATTTCGCCATCAATGCCACGACCTCGGGGCCGGACACGCAGCCGCCGGTGATCTCGCAAGTGGCCAGCGGCATCGTTGGAACGACCACGGCAACGATCACTTGGAATACCGATGAAGCAAGCGATTCGCAGGTGGAATACGGTTTGACCACCGCCTACGGGAATTCCACTCCGCTTGACGAACTACGCCTTACGAATCACTCCGTAGATCTTGCGAACTTGATGCCGAGCACGAGCTATCATTACCGCGTCAAATCGCGCGATGCCGCCGGCAATCTCGCCATCAGTGATGATTTTACCTTTACCACGAATGATACAAGCGGCAGCACGTTGTTTGTCGATGATTTCAACACCGACACGCTCGATCTTAATAAATGGACAAAAGGCAGCAACAGCGGCAATCAAGCCGGTGTCGTCAACAATGCTCTGGAGTTGCGTTCTACCGGCACGCAGACCGCCTGGGTCGTGACCAAACAAAAGTATGTCGCGCGCAACACCACGGTCGCGGCGAAAATCACGCAGCCGAACAACGACGGCGATTTGGGCATGTCGCCCACTTTCCAAGCTTCTTCGACCAACGGCATTTTCAATCAAGCGAATTGGTATCGTTTCTATGTGTATCGCGAGGTGAACAGCGGGCCGTATCGTTTATATGTGCAATGGAGCAAGAACGGCGCAGTCGATGGTGTGGACGTGACCGGCAACATGAATATCACGGGCACGGTTTATTTGCGCCTGCGCTGCGACGACAGCCGTCTTCATTTCGAAGCTTCTTTGAATGGACAAAACTGGACCGACACTTACAGCGAAGTTTTTGCGTTGCCGGGTTACACGCTGGATACCGCCTTCAATTACGAATTGGCCGGCTACAGGACCGACGTGAAGGGCAGAATTACTGTCGATGATTTTGCCATTGCCACAAATTCAGCATTGGCAAAAGGCGGCGATGCAGAAGCGCCGGTCGAGGCTGCGCTGCCCACGGCTTTTGAGTTGTCGCAAAACTATCCGAATCCATTCTATTTCAACACGCATGTGCGTTTGGCCTTGCCTGAAGAAGCACAAGTGCATGCCGTCATCTACGATATTAACGGACGAGAAGTGCAGCAACTATATCACGGCTCAATGCTCACGGGTTATCGCGTGATGAATTGGGATGGTACCAACGCCGCCGGCGCGCACGTGAGCAGCGGAGTTTATTTTATGCGGGTGATTTTTGAAACGACTGCGGGGCACAGAGAAGTTATGAGGAGGCAGTTGCGGTTGAGGAGGTAAGGAATATACGACAGCAGTAAGAGTTTAGCCGCCTGAAGTCATCATGTCATTCTGGAAGAATCTTTTTCAGCATTCAGTAAAATGTCCAAATGCAGAGTATTCCCAGTCCTGAAAAGGATTCTTCCAGAATGACGGTGCTAGGGGAATGATCGAGAATGGCAAGTGCAATGAGAGGCGAGGAGTCCGCAACAACTTTCATGATTCGAACCTTGCGAGCTCTTGTTCCAATTCGGAGGCGTCATAATCAATAAAGAATAGCCGGCCAAAAATCAAGCTGTGGTTCACCTTTGAACCTTCTCAATAATCTGATCGTGTCCCATAAATATTTTACTGGACACCGACCGAAAAATTTCTTATCTTCTAGGCGTGACGATCTCGAAGCAACAGTTCACGCCGGAAATC